>Ga0207032_1147_pt1 | contig 18672 bp, 19 predicted proteins | sample Alteio_BWMinCont_38_FD_153308 | JGI IMG/M metagenome (GOLD analysis project Ga0207032, IMG submission 153308) | Enriched cells from forest soil in Barre Woods Harvard Forest LTER site, Petersham, Massachusetts, United States -... | ecosystem: Environmental > Terrestrial > Soil > Temperate forest >... | reverse complement strand
GGTGACGTACACCGGGATAAACTTTTTGCCGTTGTGAACCGCGATGGTGTGTCCGACCATCTCGGGCACCACTGTGGAGCGCCGCGACCATGTGCGCAGAACCTTCTTCTCGTTGCGCGAATTCATGCCTTCTACCCGGGTTAGCAGGTAGGCATCGACAAACGCGCCTTTTTTGGTTGAACGTGCCATAAATTCTGCTCTCAGCTTTCAGCCATCGGCTATCAGCCAATAGCTCCCTGCAAACTTTGTCAACGGCCAGCGACTACTTGCTGCGCCGCTTCACAATGAACTTATCCGTGCGCTTGTTATTGCGCGTCTTGTAACCGCGGGTCGGCTGTCCCCATGGCGTTACCGGGTGCCGTCCGCCTGAAGTCTTGCCCTCACCACCACCGTGTGGATGGTCTACGGGATTCATCGAAACGCCGCGATTGTGCGGGCGCTTGCCCAGCCATCGCGACCGTCCCGCCTTGCCGATAGTGACATTCTCATGGTCGATGTTGCCGACTTGCCCGACGGTCGCCATGCAATTCTGCGAAATTTTGCGGGTCTCGCCCGAAGGTAGCTTGACCAGCGCGTACTCTTCCTCTTTGGCGATCAACTGGGCCGATCCGCCCGCGGAGCGCACCATCTGTCCGCCTTTGCCCGGCTTCAGCTCCAGATTGTGGATCTGCGTGCCAGGAGGAATATTGCGCAGCGGTAACGCGTTGCCCACCAGAATGTCGGCCTCGGGACCGCTGACCACTTTCTGCCCGACCTTCAGCCCTTCCGGCTGAATGATGTAGCGCTTCTCCCCGTCGGCATAAGCCAGCAGCGCAATGCGCGAGGAACGGTTGGGGTCGTACTCAATCGTCGTGACGGTTGCTGGAATGCCAGTTTTATCGCGCTTGAAATCGATAATGCGCAGCTTGCGCTTGTGCCCGCCGCCGATAAACCGCATGGTCATGTCGCCCGAGTTGCGGCGGCCGCCCGTACGGTTCTTCTTTTCCACCAGTGGCTTATGCGGATGCCGGGTCGTAATGTCGTCGTTGACCAGCGTCGTGCGGTAGCGCAACGTCTGCGTCGTCGGTCTATATGTCTTAATTGGCATAGAAGCTCTCAGCTTTCAGCTGTCAGCCCTCAGCCTCACACCGTCGCTTTCACTGATAGCTGACGGCTGACGGCTGATAGCTGATAGCTGCTCTCTACAGATTCTGCGCGTACTCCGGCATCTTCTCGCCAGATCGCAACCGCACATACGCCTTCTTCCAGTCCGGACGGTAGCCGGCAAACTTGCCCCGCCGCCGCTCTTTTCCCGGATAAACCGCGGTTCGCACCGACAACACCTTCACTTTAAAAATCGACTGCACCGCTTGCTTGATCTCGGTCTTAGTGGCCTGCGTAGTCACCTGGAAAACCAGCGTGTTCTGGAGTTCCTTGATGGCCAAACCTTTTTCCGTGATCACCGGCTTCTTAATAATTTGATATGCGGATTTCATGATGCTAGGCCACCTCCGCCGCTTCTTCTTTTTTGCTGCGGCGCCGCGGCGCTGCCGCCGCCTTCTTGCCGCCTTCATTTTCTTCTTCTTCCGGCTTGTGCTGCCGCTTCGAAACCGACTTCTTCAGCGAAACCTGCAACTTTTCCAGCGCCGGCTGCGAGAAGATCACATGGTTGTAGCGCAGCAGGTGATAGGGATGAACCTCGCTGCCGCTCATCAGTTCGAGTCCGGCGATGTTGCGCGCACTCAATCCCAGGTTGCGATTCTCGTGCCCCGCGGCGTCCACAATCAAAACGGTCGCATCGACTTTCAGCCCAGTCAGCGCCTTGCGGAAAGCCTTGGTCTTCACTTCCTTCACGTCGAGCGTGTTGACCACGATCAGCTTGCCATCGGCAAACTTCGCCGCCAGCGCCGAGCGCAGCGCACCCAGCAACTTCTTCTTGGGGAAGGTGTAATCATAGGAGCGGGGTTGCGGACCATGCACCGTATAACCATGCCGCCATAGTGGCGAACGGATCGATCCAATGCGGGCTCGCCCCGTGCCCTTCTGCTTCCAGAGCTTTTTGCCGGAGCCGGAAACTTCCGAGCGCGCCTTGGTTTTGTGCGTACCGGCACGCTGCCCGGAGCGGTAGTGCTTCACCGCCTCCCAGAGCAGATCCTCGTTGACCGCACCGAAAATTTCGTCGGCCAAGTCGAGCGTGCCCACTTTCGCGCCGCTCAAATCGTGTATGTCGATAGTTGCCATATCAAATCTCTCGGTACTCAGTACTGGATGCTCGCTACTACGCTTTCTTGGCTGCTCGCTTCGCCGCCTTCAACGGATCGACCGTTGCCGAACCCGCGAATCCACGGCGTTCCCGTGGCGCCTTCTTCGCCTTCGTAATAACCACATACCCGCCATTCGCTCCCGGTACGCTGCCCTCGACTACCAGCAGGTTTTCTTCTTTATCCACGCCCAGCACCCGCAGATTGCGCTGCGTCACCCGGGTATTGCCCATGTGGCCGGACATTCGCATGCCCTTGAACACGCGTGAAGGAAATGCCGACGATCCGATCGAACCCGTAATCTGAAACATCGAGCCGTGCGACTTTGGACCACCGGCAAAATGATGCCGCTTCACCACGCCCTGAAAGCCCCGCCCCTTGCTCACTCCGACGACATCGACAAACTTTTCGCCTTCAAAAATATCGACCAATACCCGGTCGCCCGCCTTCACCGAACCGTCTTCGGTGCCATCCACTTCGAGCGGCACTTCGCGCATGAACTTCACCGGCGGCAGATTATTCTTCGCCAAGTGCCCCAGCGCCGGCTTGGTCAGCCGCGACTCCTTCACGAACTCAACCAACCCGATCTGCGCCGCCTCGTATCCGTCTTTCGTTGCCGACTTGTGCTGCGTCACTACGCAAGGGCCGGCCTGCAAGACTGTGACCGGACGAACGTCGCCCTTGGAGTCAAACAGTTGCGTCATCCCGACCTTCTTGCCCAGAATTCCAGTAACTTTCGTCGCCATTTTCGTCTCTTCTCCATCCAGCATGGCCCGTCGTCAAAATCAACGACGTCTATTGGCTGGCAAGCTTGCTGAAAGCTGATAGCTGACAGCTTACTTATGCTCTTTGCCGAACGCCTTGATCTCTACATCCACGCCTGCCGGCAGATCGAGCTTCATCAGCGCGTCCACCGTCTGCTGCGTCGGCTCGAGAATATCGAGCAGGCGCTTGTGGGTGCGGATCTCAAACTGCTCCCGCGACTTCTTATCCACGTGCGGCGAACGCAGCACGCAATACTTGTTCTTCATCGTGGGCAGTGGAATCGGCCCGGCAATCTGCGCGCCCGTGCGCTTGGCCGTGTCCACAATCTCGCCCGTCGACTGATCCAAAATGCGATAGTCGTAAGCTTTTAACCGGATGCGAATTCTTTCTTTTCCAATCACGTTTTCACTCTCTTAACTCCTCCCGGCGTCTCCGGAAGGAAAGAACTGGCGGCAAGCCGCAAGCCGCTTGGTTTTGTTACTGCACAATCTCGGCGATCGTTCCGGCGCCCACAGTGTGCCCGCCTTCGCGAATTGCGAAGCGCAGGCCCTTTTCCATAGCCACCGGCGTGATCAATTCGATCACCAGGCTGACGTTGTCTCCCGGCATCACCATCTCCGTGCCCGCCGGCAACTCCGCCACGCCCGTGACGTCCGTCGTTCGCAGATAAAACTGCGGACGGTATCCCTTGAAGAACGGCGTATGTCTTCCACCTTCTTCTTTCGTCAGGATGTAAACTTCCGCTTTGAACTTGGTGTGTGGCGTGATCGATCCCGTCTTCGCCAGCACCATGCCGCGCTCCACGTCTTCTTTCGCAATGCCGCGCAGAAGAAGTCCGGCATTGTCTCCAGCCATGCCTTCGTCCAATTGCTTCTTGAACATTTCCACGCCGGTCACCACCGTCTTGCGCGTCTCGCGGAAGCCGACGATTTCCACTTCCTCGCCCACCTTCACCTTGCCGCGCTCGATACGTCCGGTCACCACCGTGCCGCGTCCCTGAATCGAAAAAATATCTTCGATCGGCATCAGGAACGGCTTGTCCAGCTCGCGCGCCGGCTGCGGAATATACTTGTCCACCGCCTCCATCAGCGCGTCCACCTGCTTCTCCCACTTGGCTTCCCCGTTCAGCGCGCCTAGCGCCGACACCTGCACCACCGGCACATCGTCGCCCGGAAACTGATACGTCTTCAGCAACTCGCGCACTTCCAATTCGACCAGCTCCAGCAGCTCGGGATCATCCACAGCATCGCACTTATTGAGCGCCACGACCAGATACGGCACGCCCACCTGCCGCGCCAGCAGCACGTGTTCGCGCGTCTGCGGCATCGGACCATCGGTCGCCGCGACGACTAAGATTCCGCCATCCATCTGCGCCGCGCCCGTAATCATGTTCTTGATGTAGTCGGCGTGGCCCGGGCAATCGACGTGCGCGTAGTGCCGGTTCGCCGTCTCATACTCAACGTGCGCCGTCGCAATGGTTATGCCGCGCGCCTTCTCTTCCGGCGCGTTGTCGATCGAGTCAAACGACCGGAACACAATCTTCGGATTATGCTTCGACAATACCTTCGTGATCGCCGCCGTCAACGTGGTCTTGCCATGATCGATGTGTCCAATCGTCCCCACATTGCAGTGCGGCTTGGTGCGGTCAAATTTCTCTTTCGCCATCTTCTCTATCTCCTCGGCTCGATTACGCCGAAATTAAATCGTCCCCATTAGCTTCGTAATAAGCCCCAACAAATTCCTGCTTCTCCACGAGTTGGCCGACAATCTGCCGATCAAACTCTGCGAAGCCCTCCGAGAAGCGCTCGCGGAAAACTTCAAATCCACGATGCCCGCTCCAGAAATCCCGCACCCGGTACTGCCCATCGCTGACCGACTCATACTTCACATCAGTTGCGATGTATATTTCCGACTGCCGTAGAAACCTTGACCAGATTCCCTCGGGCCCGAAAACCATTTCAAACTCAGCTCGCTTACCTTCTCTGACCCAGAACCTGCGGTCGACGACGAACCGCGGCGCTGCGAGTCACTTCGTTGCGCCCTGCACCTTAGCGATGATTTCCTCCGACACAGATCTCGGAGCCTCCTCATAGCGCGCAAAGTGCATCGAGTATTCCGCACGCCCCTGCGTCGAAGAACGCATGTGCGTCGCGTAACCAAACATCTCCGCCAGCGGAACGATGGCCTTAATCACCTGAGAACCGGCGCGGTGCTCCATGCCCTCAATCCGTCCACGCCGCGAACTTAGGTCTCCCATGATCGTGCCCGCGTAATCTTCCGGCGTTACCACTTCGACTGCCATCACCGGCTCCAGCAACACCGGAGAAGCCTTGCGCGCAGCCTCTTTGAACGCCATCGATCCGGCGATCTTGAACGCCATTTCGTTCGAATCGACATCGTGATAGCTGCCGTCGTACAGCGTGGCCTTCACATCGACCATGGGATAGCCCGCGAGAATTCCGCCTTCCAGCGCCTCCCGAATGCCCTGATCGATCGGCTTAATGAACTCTTTCGGCACCGACCCGCCGGTAACATCGTTGACGAACTCGTAGCCCATGCCCGGTGGTTGGGGATCGAGATAAATCTTCGCGTGACCGTATTGCCCCTTGCCACCGGTCTGGCGAATGTATTTGCCTTCCGCTTCCGCATGCTTGCGAATGGTCTCGCGATACGCCACCTGCGGCTTGCCGACATTGGCCTCGACCTTGTACTCGCGCATCATGCGGTCGACGATGATTTCCAGATGCAACTCGCCCATACCGCTGATGATGGTCTGTCCGCTGTCGGGATCGGTGTGAACTTTGAAGGTGGGATCTTCCTGCGCCAGCTTGGCCAGGGCCATGCCCATTTTTTCCTGGTCGGCCTTGGTCTTGGGCTCGACCGCAACTGAAATCACGGGAACCGCAAACGTAATCGACTCCAGAGCAATGGGGTTGTCTTCGTTACAAATCGTGTCGCCGGTGCTGACATTCTTCAAGCCAACTGCCGCGCAAATGTCACCTGCCAGAATCTCGCTGATCTCTTCGCGCTTGTTGGCGTGCATCTTAAGCAAACGCCCAATGCGTTCGGTGCGCTGCGTGCGCACGTTCATCACCGAATCGCCGGTCTTGAGCTGCCCGGAGTACACGCGGATAAAAATCAACTGGCCCACAAACGGGTCGGCCATGATCTTGAACGCCAACGCCGAGAACGGCTCTTTGTCGTCCGCTTTGCGCGTGATCGCCTCGCCATTGTCGGGATTCGTACCGTGCGTCTCGACTACATCGAGCGGCGAAGGCAGATAGTCCACCACCGCATCGAGCAGCGGCTGCACGCCTTTATTCTTGAACGATGTTCCCACGACGACCGGAAATACTTTCAACGCGATGGTCGACTTGCGCAGGGACGCGCGCAACTCGTCGGCGGAAATCTCTTCGCCTTCCAGAAACTTGTGCAGAATCTCGTCGTCGTTCTCGGCAATACTCTCGACCAGTTGCGCGTGAAAAGCTTCCGCTTTTTTCTTCAGCTCAGCGGGAATCTCTTCGGTCACGTACTCCGCGCCCATGGTCTCGTCTTTCCAGACGATGGCCTTCATGTTGATCAAGTCGATGACGCCAACAAACTTCGCTTCTTGTCCGATGGGAATTTGAATCGCAACGGGCTTGGCGCTGAGGCGCTTGCGGATGGTATCGACGGCGTGCTCGAAATCCGCACCCATCTTGTCGATCTTATTGATGAAGCAAATTCGCGGGACACCGTACTTATCGGCCTGACGCCAGACTTTTTCCGACTGTGGCTGCACGCCGTGTACCGCGTCAAACACCGCAACCGCGCCGTCGAGCACACGCAGCGAGCGCTCAACCTCCGCCGTGAAATCAACGTGGCCGGGGGTATCGATAATGTTGATGCGAATGTCGCGCCAAGTACAGGTCGTCGCGGCGGACGTAATCGTGATGCCGCGCTCCTGCTCCTGCTCCATCCAGTCCATGGTCGCAGTGCCTTCGTGCACCTCTCCGATGCGGTGCGTCCGTCCCGTATAAAACAGGACGCGCTCCGTCGTAGTGGTCTTCCCGGCATCGATGTGGGCCATGATGCCGATGTTTCTGCAACGCTCTAATGGAACTGTTCTGGGCACGGCTTCCTAACTCTTTCTGGGCTCCAACTTCAAATTAATAAATCGCTTACCAGCGGTAATGCGCGAAAGCCTTGTTCGCTTCCGCCATGCGGTGTACGTCTTCTTTTTTCTTGATGGCGGCGCCTTTGCCGGTCGCAGCATCCAGCAACTCGTTGCTCAACTTGTCGACCATTCCCTTTTCGCCGCGGCTCCGGGCATAACTGATCAGCCAGCGGATCGCCAGCGAAGTACGTCGGTCGGCATTCACTTCGACAGGAACCTGGTAGTTCGCGCCACCTACGCGTCGGCTCTTCACTTCCAGCAGCGGCTTCGCATTTTCCACGGCCTTGGTGAACAACTTGATCGCCGTTTCGCCACCCTTCGCCTCCACGCGCCGCAAAGCCTCGTAGAAAATTCCCTCGGCGGTCGAGCGCTTGCCCTGCCACATCATCGAATTGATGAACTTGGTCACCAGATCCGAGCCGTACACGGCATCGGCTGCGACTGTCCGTTTAGCGATATGTCCTTTTCTCGGCATTCAGCTTTTAGCTCCTAGCTCCTAGCGTTTAGCTTGAGCTTTGCCAGGCTTGCATGTCACGCTCACCCGGAAATTTACCGGCCAACGGACTAGACCGTCGACCAACGACGACTTCTAACCCTTCTTGGGGCGCTTGGCGCCATACTTCGAACGCCCCTGCATGCGGCCCGCAACCCCAACCGCATCCAGCGTCCCGCGAATCACGTGATAGCGCACGCCCGGCAGATCCTTCACACGGCCGCCGCGGATCAACACAATCGAGTGCTCCTGCAGGTTGTGGCCAACGCCGGGGATATACGTCGTAACTTCAATGCCATTGGTCAGCCGCACGCGCGCCACTTTCCGCAAAGCCGAGTTCGGCTTCTTGGGCGTCTGCGTGTACACGCGGGTGCAAACTCCGCGCTTCTGAGGACATCCCTGCAAGGCAGGGCTGGCCGTCTTGTAACGAGGCCTTTTCCGGCCCTGTCGCACCAGCTGATTAAACGTAGGCACTCTTCACCGCTCCTTGGCCGCACGCTCCTTTTTTACAAACAGGCAGCGCACAGCTCCATGTTGCTTTCAAGCCATCCGAGAACATGACCGACCGCAAGGCCAGTCACGCTTCTCACCCGTCGCAATGCCGGAGAGACTCTGGATTCCTATTCAGACTTACGCTGCCGACGGTGGCACCCGGCCAATTTCCGGGGGTACTCCGTTTCGCCAGCCTTGCCCTGCATATCCTTCCACAAAAGGGCGGAAGGCACCGCAGGTACGTTTCAGCGAGGAAAATTTCCGAACCAGCAGTTCATTCGGAAACGCCTTTCACTACAGCCCAGTTGCAAATTCATCGCTGGCAGCCGCCTCAAAAACCGGCAACGCACAGCAAGCTTAGATGATCTCGCGGAACCCATTTACTATAGCAAGCGCGTGCGAACATCGTCAACTCGTCTTTTTGCATCCCATCAGACGAAGAGTTGGAAGCTGAGTTTCAGCCCATTTTTGCGCGACAATCGACGAAAGATTGGGGGCGGCGCTTGCTGATTCCGCTCCCAGCCTCTACACTACAGGTTTTCCACTTCATTTGACAATCTCGTCATGCGCGCATCCTGGCGCATCGGCGAGGAGGGTGCATGCGTAGGTTTCATTCCGGTGGTCTGCGGCACAACTTATTGCAATATATTTCCCTGCCAGCGCTGGCAGTCACTTTTCTTTGCAGTCTCGCCGGATGCGGCGGCAGCAGGCCTGCGGGGCCGTCGCAAATCCCGGCCAAGATCACCCTCAATCCTTCCACCAGCACTTCGGTGCAAATCGGCAGCACCCTCACGTTCAGCGCATCGGCGCAGAATGGCTCTAACTCCAACATCAACCTGACCTATTCTTTTCAATCGAGCGACACATCGATTCTGAATATCGCTCCTAACGGAGTGGCTTGTGCCGGCCGTTGGGATGCCGCCTTCACCACGTGCACTCCCGAAGGTACCGGAGTTGTGCAGGTCACAGCTTCAGCTCAGGGCGCATCCAGTTCCCCAACTTTCGTCTTCGTGCATCCGCCCATCGACCACATCACCGTCATCGGAATCTTGCCCACAAATCAAACCCTGCAGGAACCTTGCCTCTCGCAGGGACAGACCATGACGGTGCAGGCGAAAGCTTTCAGCCAGGGTGCCGATGTTACAGCCTCCGTCGGACCTTTCAACTGGTCGGCGGACAATTTGAGTGTAGTGAAGCTCACACCTATCATCAACGCAGCCTATAACGTTGCCACAAATCAGGCCACAGCCACCGCCAACACTCCGGGAATCGCTCAGATCTACGCCTCCGCCAGTGGAGTCGCCAGCAACTCATTCCAGCAACCGCAGTACACCAATGCCCAAGGAACTTCTCCCGTCCTTAACTTTTTCGAAACCTGCCCGGTACAGAACATCGCACTCGAACTCGGTCCCGCAGGATCGCAACAGACAGGACAAACCAGCTTCATCACGGCCAAGGGAAATGACCAGACAATTACCGCCGTCATCACCGATGTGATGGGTAACACTTCCCTGGAAGATCCGAATTCACTCACCGTTCTGAAAAATATCCCTCTGACCTGGAGCGCTTCGCAGCCGGCCGTCGTCGCCGCTGGTACAAGCTGCACGCAGTCATGCTCGGCCAATACCCCCAGCCCCGGCGCCGGATCGATCACCGCATCCTGTTCTCCGCCCACATGCAACGTGGGATTTCCGCAGTCTCCTGCGATTCTTTCTTCACCGGCCTGCGCACAGTTTTTCCAGTTGGCCAGTTGCCAGCAATTCATTCCTCTGCCGGTATATGCCACCACTGCCATCTCGGGCGTAGTGACCGGAGCGCCATCTCCTAATTCGTTTATCGCCACCAGCCTCGGCTGCTCTGCGGAGACGCCGGAAGCCTGCAACACCTCCATCTACAGCATTTCGACAGGCAAAGCGGTTACCAACAATCCCAATCCTCTTCCGGCTCAGCCCAACTCATTTCTTTTCGATCTCGCCGGCGACAAGCTATTTATGGGCGGAGCCTACGGCGCGCTGATCATCAACCCAACAAATTTGGGAACGCAGACCAGTCCATTTAGCGCTTTAGGTTCGGTAACGGGCAAGGTTCTGGCCAGTTCCACGAACGGAAACTTCGCTGTCTTCAGCGATACGCTGCACACTCCGAATCAGGTCTATATCGTCAACGCGACGAACTCAACTTCACCTAGCGCGATTGCGCTGAGTATCACAGGTGCCGTAGCTGCCGCCTTTTCGCCGGATGAACTGAAGGCCTTCATTATCGCCAACGGTGGAAACTCTCTTTATATCTATTCAACCTTGCAGGCATTGCAAGGTCCAATCGCTCTAGCCGGCCCCGCGAATACGGTGGCATTCTCCTCCAACGGCGCTTTCGCATTCGTGGGAGAAGACTCCTTCGGCAGCAACCCGGCGAACCTTACCGCTTTCAATATGTGTGACAATCAAGCCGCCGGTACTCCAGTTTCTTTGTTGTCCAACCCTATTTCGATCGCCGTATTGCCAGGAGTGCACTTTGAAGGTAAGGACTCCTATGGCAACGCCATCCCGGATGGAACACATACGCTTGTGCTGGACGCGACCGGCATCGACATAGTGACCGCCAACATCTCGGCTCAACCCCTGACCGCAACACAACCACTGTGTCAGAGCTTGACTTTCGTCAGCGGCGATCCCGTGCGCCCCGCGCAGCGCATCGAACTGGGCCAGGGGACGATCCATCCCATCAACCTCTTCGCCTCCGCTGACGGCACGCTGCTCTACGTTGTAGCCAGCGACCGCAACAGCATCCTGGTCTACGATTTCAGTACCCGCGGCATCAGCGGAATCCAGCTCTTGAACAACGCCACGCCGGTGAGCGCCGACATGACCGCGGACGCGAGCACCATCCTCATCGCAGGCAGCGACGGCATGCTCCACGAGGTCAGCACCGCCGCCGGTGGCGCCGACCTGGTTCAACTTCAGTTCGCCAACCTGCCCAACTCCCAAAATTCATTCTGCACGCTCGACCCGACCACAGGCGCGTGCACCCTGGACTTCGTGGCCGCCCGACCATAAAAGACATTTCGGATGGGGGTCATCTCGAGCGAGACCGTCCTGTAGGCCGAGCGAGAGATCCTGCGCGCATCGTAGGCGCAACAAGACGAAGGCCGTGGGCAGAAATCCATCAAGTTGGTTTTGCGCTTCAGATTTTCGAGATGAGAGATTTAAGCGAGAGGATTGCCTATGCAGGTCTTTGGAGTTCTTTCCCCACGCTGTCCAGCACTCCATTCACGAAGTGCACCGACTCTGGACTGGAATACTTACGCGCAATCTCCAGCGCCTCGTTGATGACCACCGCACGCGGTGTTTCCGGATAGGCCAGAAATTCCGCCACCGCCGCCCGCAGCAGATTGCGATCCACCGCCGCCATACGCTCCATGCGCCAGTGCTCGGCATGGCGCTCGATTAGCCCGTCGATCTCGGTGACCCGGTCGGTGGCCACGCGAAACAGATCGTCGGCGAATCCGCGGACATCCGCGCCCGCCGCCGCATGCTCGGCCCAAAATGTATTCCGCACCTGGTCGGCATTCTGCTTGCCCATGTCGGACTGAAACAACATCTGCAAGACCAGTTCGCGGGATTTACGGCGTGTACCCATAGGAGAGCTATCAGCCGTCAGCTTTCAAGAGCAACTCGTTCGGCTTGCATGTTCAGTTTACAGGAAGTGTTCGACCAGTCGGCTGAAGCAAGTCGGTTGAGCGAGATTAGACTAGGCAGCGGAAGAATACGAGCGAACTAGCGCTTGCGTTTCTTTTCTGACATTTTCCTCGAAGCGGTCTTTTTGCTGACAGCTGAAGGCTGAGAGCTGATAGCTATTTTCAATGCCGCCATCTCCACCGCCGCCAGCGCAGCCTCAAATCCTTTGTTCCCCATCTTCAGCCCAGCCCGGTCAATCGCCTGCTCCAGGTTCTCGCAAGTCAGCACACCGAACGCATGCGGCACACCGGTCTCTTGTGCCGACTGCCCAATCCCACGCGTCACTTCGTTCACAATGACATCGTAGTGCGCCGTATCGCCTCGCAGTAAACAACCGACGCAAATGATCGCATTGTATTTCTTTGTGAGCGCCAAAGTCCTGGCCGCCGAAGGAATCTCAAACGCCCCCGGCACCCGCACAATCTCGATATCTTCTCGTCGAGCTCCAGAGCGCAGCAATCCGTCGCAGGCGCTCAACAGCAGGCGCTCTGTGATGAACGCGTTGAAGCGCGCCACCACGATCGCAAACCGCCGCCCGATCGCGTCGAGATTCCCCTCCAATGCACGAAATTCAGGCTCAGCAGGATTCTCGACTTTCAATTTGTTTTTATTATTCGTAGTTTTTCTCTGTCTCTGCGTCTCTGTAGTAAATGCGGTCTTCCTCTGTGCTCCCCTGTGTCCTCTGTGTTAAAGCCTTTGGACTTATTTCCCCTTAAACACCGCCGCCCGCTTCTCCAAAAACGCCGTAGTCCCTTCCTTCTTATCCTCAGTCGCGCAAGCGATCCCAAACAGCACAGCCTCAAGATACAAGCCTTCGCTCAAAGTCATTTCCATCCCTTTGTTAACGGCCTCCATCGCGTACTGCACGGCCAGCGGCGCATTCGCAATGATCTTCGCCGCAATCGCCTCCGCTCGCGGAATCAGATCGGCTGGCGCCGTCACTTCATTCACCAGCCCGATGCGATGCGCCTCCTGTGCCGTGATCATCTCGCCCGTCAGCACATGTTGCATCGCGAGCCCTTTGCCCACCAGCCGCGGCAGCCGCTGCGATCCGCCATACCCTGGGATAATCCCCAGCTTCACCTCCGGCTGCCCCAGCTTCGCGTTCTCGCTCGCCAGTCGCATGGTGCAAGCCATGGCAATCTCGCACCCTCCGCCCAGAGTAAATCCGTTGAGGCAGGCAATCACGGGCTTGCCCAGATTCTCAATCAGGTTCAGCACCGACTGCCCTCGATGCGTATATTCCTTGCCCGAAACTGCATCGTGGTTGGCCAGTTCACTGATATCAGCTCCAGCAATGAACGCCTTCTCGCCCGCGCCTGTAAAAATAACGACACGAATTGTGGCGTCGCCCTTGATGTCATGAAACGCCGCCCGCAGCTCTTCCATGGTCGCCATGTTGAGCGCGTTGAGCACCTTCAGCCGGTTGACGGTGACATAAGCAATCGCGTTTTTCTTTTCGAGAAGAATATTTTCGAAGTTCATAAATTCAATTCTGCCACGGATTCACGCGGATCAACACGGATCAGAAACCTAAATCTAAGATCTCAATTCGTCTTGTAAGTGTGAAATGTCCCGAGAATGATTGCATTCGGGTTGTTACGTGTCCGCTCAATCATCTCCGTGACCTCATCGCCGAACACCGACTCTTCGTCGATGACATCCGCTTTATCAACTAGAACTAAATGCATCCAATAGGAAACTAGATATTTTTCGATCTTCGAACTCGCCGATTCCTTTGAATCTGCCCAGGTCGTAATATTCATAAAGCCGATCTTCGATCCTGAGGAACCATCGGACTCCGAAAGAATCTCAGCAAGAATCAGCCACATCCTTTGCATTTGTTAAAAATCCGGGTTGATCCGCCGTGAATCCGTGGCGAAAGAAGTTACAGCTTCTGCGCTCACGGCTTCTCCGGGTCAGCATAATCATAAAGCCCTTTGCCCGACTTCCGCCCGCACCACTCCGCCTCAGCAGTGACCGAGTGCTATAATTGTATAGCAGGAGCCGATTATGCTCGCCATTCGCCTTCCCGAAAAGATCGAGAAACGCCTCGCCCGCCTCGCCAAGCGTACTGGCCGCACTAAGACTTACTACGCCCGCGAGGCGATCCTCCAGCACCTTGAAGATCTGGAGGATATCTACATCGCCGAAAAGCGTCTTGCCGAAATCCGGGCTGGCCGCGTTCGCACCATTCCGCTGGAAAAAGTAATGCGCCGCTATGGCCTCAAGCCCAAAGTGGACGATTGAGTTCGATCCACGCCCAAAGGGAACTCGACGCGCTAGATAAGCCAATCGCTCGACGAGTCTCGAAGTTTCTCTACGAGCGAGTCGCGAATCTTGAACATCCCAGCCAGATCGGCGAACAGCTGCACGGAACGCTGGGCGAATATTGGAAATATCGAGTCGGCGATTACCGTATCATCTGCTCACTCGAAGATGACCGCTTAGTCGTCCTGGTTCTCCGCATCGGCCATCGCCGCGAAATCTACAAACGCTAGAATCCGTGTTCATCCGCGAAATCCGTGGCGACGAAGTTGCTTTCGAGGTCACAGTTTCTGCGCCCGCGGCCTCTCCGGGTCCGCATAATCATAAAACCCTTTGCCCGACTTCCGCCCGTACCACCCCGCCATCACCATCCGCTTCAGCAGCGGAGGCGACGCAAACCGCCGCTCTTTGAACTCGTCATACATCACATGCGTAATGTAATAAGTCGTGTCGAGCCCGACAAAATCCAGCAGCGTAAACGGCCCCATCGGATACCCGCAGCCCAGCTTCATCGCGTTATCGATGTCCTCAATCGACCCCACGCCTTCTTCGTACGCGCGGATCGCATCGAGCAGATACGGCACCAGCAGCCGGTTTACGATGAACCCCGTCTTGTCCGAAGTGCGCACCGGAACCTTGCCCAGCTTTTTTCCAAACTCGTAAGCCGTCTCGTATACGTCGTCGGCAGTTGCAATCGTGCGTACGACCTCGACCAGCTTCATCAGCGGCACCGGATTAAAAAAGTGCAGTCCAATAAACCGCTCCGGCCGCTTCACTGAAGTCAGCAACTCCGTCACCGAAATCGAAGAAGTGTTCGAAGCAAAAATCGCGTCTTTCTTCACGATGCCATCAAGCGACGCGTACATTTTCTTCTTCTCTTCCACATTCTCGATGATGGCCTCAATCACTAGGTCGCAATCGGCCAGGTCGGACTTGTTAGTCGTCCCCTTGAGACGTGCGCGAGTCGCGGTCTTCTGCTCGGCCGTGATCCCGCCCTTCTCGACCGGCCGCTCGGCAAATTTCGCCAAAGATTTCTCAATCCCGGCAAACCCCTTGTCGAGATACTTCTGCTCAACCTCAAGCACAGTGACGTCGAACCCAGCCGTAGCGCAAACCTGCGCAATGCCCGACCCCATCAGCCCGCAACCGAGAACTCCAACCTTCTTGATTTCCATAAATGACTCCCCAAAAAACCGCCACGGATCACACGGATCATCACGGATAAAACTCAAGAATCTGCTTTATCCGTGAAAAATCCGCGTAAATCCGTGGCAAAGAAGTTTAGTTCATGCTCTCCACCACCATCGCAATCCCCTGCCCGCCGCCGATGCACGCCGTAGCCAGCCCATACTTCTTCTTCCGCCGCCGCAACTCGTACAACAGCGTAATCACCAGCCGCGTCCCGGTAGCGCCCAGCGGATGTCCCAGCGCAATCGCTCCGCCATTCACGTTCACTTTCTCGCGATCGAGGCCCAACTCTTTTTCGACCGCCAGATACTGCGCCGCAAATGCTTCATTCACTTCAATCAAATCGATGTAATCCAGCGACAGCCCAGCCTTCTGCAGCGCAATCTTCGTCGCCGGCACTGGACCGCGGCCCATCAGCTTCGGCTCAACTCCAGCAATCCCCCAACTCACAATTCGCCCCAACGGCTTCAAGCCGCGTTTCTGCGCACTCTCCAGCGACATCACGACAACCGCCGCCGCGCCATCGACAATGCCACTGGCATTCCCCGCCGTAACCGTCCCCGCTTTGCCGAACGCGGGCTTCAACTTCGCCAGACCTTCCATCGTAGTCTGCGGACGCCGATGGTCGTCTTCGGTTAACATCTCTCCACTAGCCTCGCCCTTAGAATTTCGCAAAGCCACCGGCACAAGTTCTTCCTGAATGCGTCCTTCTTTATAAGCCGCATCGGCCCGCTGTTGCGAGCGCAGCGCAAACTCATCCTGCATCTCGCGTGTAATGCCTTCCTGCGAACCGTATAGCTCCGCAGTGTTCGCCATGTACAGACCGCAATACGTATCGAGCAACGCCACCATCAGCGAATCTTCCAGCTTGCCGCCCGGAGCCAACGTGAATCCGTCGCGCCCGCGAATCACAAACGGCGCCTGCGACATCGCCTCCATGCCGCCCGCCAGCACAATCTTCGCCTCGTCGGTCTGAATCATCTGCGCCGCCGACACAATCGCCTGCATCCCCGATCCGCACAGCCGGTTCACGGTCAGCGCTGGAGTCTCAATCGGCAGCCCCGCCCGCAATCCCACGTGCCGCGCGCCATACAGCGCGTCGCCGGATGTCTGCTGCGCGTTGCCAAATACGGCATGATCAAACTCCGCCGCGTCCACGCCCGAGCGCTCAATCGCGCCCTTGGACGCAACCGCTGCCAACTCCTGCGCCGTGTAGTCTTTCAATTTGCCACAATAGCGGCCAAAGGGCGTGCGCGCCCCACTCACAATCGCAATGTCACCTGGCTTCAACATGATTATCCCGAACAGACTCCGGTCAGGCAGACCAGAGTAGATTAGCCAAACTTGTCAGTGTATCAGCGCGAGAGGAGATATGACCAACGGAAGGAACGACAAATAGCACACAAAATGATTCATTGACTCAACGAGTCAATTCTTTACGCCACCGCACCCGCCGCCAGAGCCGGCCCCAGAGCCACAATCTTCCCCGGCCCCTGCGCCAGAGACAAGGCTAGCGCCTGCTCCGCGCGATTGATCACTTCGGTGACCACATCCAGAGGATCGAACTCGGCACGAATCACCGCCTCTGCAAGTCCCGCCGAGAACTGCGGAGCATGCTCCGCCGCCGCGCCATCTTTCGCGGGCAGCCGCACTGCAGAAATAATCTTGCGCAACTTTTCGACCGCCAGCGTCGCTTCCTTCTCCGCCGTCTCGCCTAACAGGATCGCGATTGTGGTCGTGTCGTAACGAAATGCCAAATCGTTGGTGCGGATGTTCGCGGTAAAGAGCTGCCCAATCTTTTCCATCGCGGCCGAGACTTCCGCCTCGCCGTATTCTTTGATCATCGCCGCACTCTTGCCAAACTGCAGCAACAGCACCGATAGCGCCGACGAATTCTGAATCGCCCGCTTGCTCTCCGCCATCAGCAAATCAAGATACGAAGCTCGTTTCAGCAGCCCGGATTTTTCGTCCGTCACAGAAAGATTTTTCACCAGCCGCCGCAAGCCGGCATTGTTCAGCGCAATCACCATCTGCTCCGCCAGCGTCTTGAGCACAACCAAATCCCCCGGCTGCCACACCTGCGCCTTCGAATGAATCAGCGCCAGCATGCCGACCGGATCTTCTCCGTCGGTAAGCGGTATGGCCAGGATCGACGTCGCTCCCAACTCGGTGACTGACTTCTTCGCCGCCAGCAACTGCACCGATTTCGTAGCGTCGGCAATAGTGAACGGCTCAGGCCCGTCCGCAGCTTTTTGCAGACTTGAAATCAACTCCGCCAGCGTAGCCAGGCTTCCTTTTTTCTGACCCTCGGCGCAAAATTCCTCCATCGCCGTCGGAGAAAGTCCCGGCTTCCCCATCGCCGCCACACAGCGCATGGCCTGCCAGTGCGCACCAATTTCCTTCACCGCCGTGCTCAGAATCGCCGCCGCCGAACTTTGCTGATACAACTTGCGAGTAATCTCAGCTACTCGCGTAAAGCTGCGCATGTCGGTCGACGGATCAGGAGCAGCCGGGGCCGGAGGCGCCGCAGCCACTGGTGCACTCACCGGCGCAGTCGTCGCCGGAGGCAACGGCGCCGACCCCGCATAGCGCGGCGTCACCCCCGCAGCCATATACAGCCGCTGCAAATCTTCGTTGCGTTCTTCTTCGCGCGGAAACAATTCCTGAATTCTTTGTAGCCGTTCGACCGCCTTGTTGCGCATGCCGTACTGCACCAGAATTTCCACCTGAAGCATCAAGTCCTGCAGTGTTGAAGCGCCCAGCGTCGGGCCTTCCGTTTGCGTCGGCTCCTCGGGAGGCTTGCTAACAGCGGTCAATCGCGCCGCAATCGAACGGTGCCGTGTCTCGTCTATCTTCCCTTTCAACTGGTCAAGCCGTTTCGCGTGGCCGGACTCATAAGGGTCCACATCGGCCGCTCGATCCAGGCACTCGGCCGCTTTGTCGAACTCACTCGTACTCACATAGAGATCAAACAACTTCAGCAGCGTGTGGCAATAATCGCTCTCACGGTTGGAGGCGTTGTAAAGCTCGCACAGAAATTCCAGCATCTGCGCCGACGCCCGATGTGTCGACGTAAGATCCTGCAAGATCGAGGTAAACTGTTTTCGCTCGCCACGCCGCCGCTGAAACTGCTCCAGCTTGCGCGCCAGCGTCACTGCTTCGTCGTCCAATTCACTGTCGAGCAATTGACCGATCAACGCGATCACCTGCTGCACTCGCGTCGGATTCTTTTCGAAGATCTGCCACACCAACGGCTCTGCCTCGGCATAGCGACCGGCCGCAACCAAAGCTTCCGCGTATGTATCGCGCAGTTCGGGCGTCGCCTGACCCGAGTTC
>Ga0207032_1116_pt2 | contig 18701 bp, 19 predicted proteins | sample Alteio_BWMinCont_38_FD_153308 | JGI IMG/M metagenome (GOLD analysis project Ga0207032, IMG submission 153308) | Enriched cells from forest soil in Barre Woods Harvard Forest LTER site, Petersham, Massachusetts, United States -... | ecosystem: Environmental > Terrestrial > Soil > Temperate forest >... | reverse complement strand
CAAGCTTTACATCAAGATTGTAATCTCTCATGTCGCCCAGATCAGCATCTTTAATGGTGAACTCTTTTCTAAAAGTCAAAAATCCAGGACGTTCGACTACGATTTCAAGCGGATCGCCAATGGGAGCATTAATTTGTTCTTGGGTCATGTCGAGCGGCTGGGAGTTAAGCGAAATTTTAGTGTTCGCCACATCTCCGTCGGGAAAAACTCTCATGTGAAGCGAAGCAAGTTTCCCACTCGTTGGAAAGGGCTGAGCAACATAAGCAGGATTTTCTAACGTCGTTACTTTAGAAGGACGCGAAATAAATTTGTAACCAAAGAAAAGGATGAGAAGAAATGTCGCCACAATTCCGCTCAGCTTCATGAGTCCACGCATGGATTCAGAATTTGAAAATTCATCCATCGACATCGGTTGAGAAATAGGCGCGTATTTATTATTGGTTGGAGTGGGTACGTTTGATCCGGTGTTGCCTTTGAGAGCAGGAGCTACGCGAAATTGACGGCGCGGTTGGCCGGCGACTTCTACGCGATCTGCGCCGGTAATTTGAGATTTATCAAACTTATCGCCCAAAAACTGGTGTGCGCGGGTTTGATCTTTTGGATCTGGTTTTGGCACTTCATCGGTAGAATCGAGTAACTTCGCCGTTGGGGCGGGCACACCGAGCGCGATCAGTTCTTCTGCACGTTGATTGATGGTTTGAAGTTGTTTACGATCTTCAACAATCACGTCTTGAAAAAGGCGTTTTACGAAACCGGATAAATCTGAAGGACCGAAATCAGAATGTTGAATCGCAAGTAATTTACGAAGCGCGCGAGCAAGCTCTTCTGCACTTTGGTAGCGCTTGCGTGGATCACGAGTTAAAGCGTGCATGACGATTTCATCAAGCTCTGGGGTCACTTCTGTATTAAACTCAGAAGGCTTCTTCACAAACGTGTTGCAGCTTTCAATCATTTTTAAAACTTGAAATTCGTTGTCACCTTCGGCAACGAAGAGACGCTTGCCGGTAAGTAATTCCCAAAGCACGATTCCGAGTGCGAACACATCTGAACGAGCATCTAATGGGTCACCCATCACTTGTTCAGGCGAGAGATAACTTAATTTACCTTTGATCACGCCAGCACGAGTGGCTTCGCCGTTCGTGGTTGCTTTCGCAATCCCAAAGTCGATGACTTTAATGTTGCCGTCGTAGGACACGAGAATATTTTGTGGGCTCACATCGCGGTGAACGAGGTTCAATGCTTCGCCAGTGATGCGATCTTTGAAAACGTGTGCATAATGCAAACCCGCTGCCGTTTGCTCAATGATGAAACAAGAAGCAGAAATAGGCATGCGTTGCTTACGGTGGCCGAGTTTTGAAAGGACTTGTCGCAAGTTTCTACCGTCAACAAACTCCATTGCAATGTATTGCTGGCCTGATTCTTCGCCTGCTTCATACAACTGCACAATGTTGGGATGAGTGAAGCGCATCGTGACTTGCACTTCTGAACGAAACATCGATAAAAATTCTTGGTTGTTGCCAAAGGCTGCTTGAATGCGTTTGATCACGAGAAGGCGGCCATTTGCTTCTAAGGTAGCAATTCGCGCGCGAAAAATTTCGGCCATTCCACCCTCGCCAATACGGTCGAGAAGGAAATACTTTCCGAATTTTTTTAAGATCGTCTCGGTAACTGCCATAAGCTTTAGTGTGCCCTCGTCAAAGACTTATCGTCCTAATTTGGGTAAAACTTTAAGAGATTATTCTATTGTTATTATTGAGTAATTTTCTTATAACGGATGGCAATTCCTTTGAGCAAAATCTCGCCCTCGGCACCATCATCTGAACACTCTGGAGTGGGATATTCTTGAAACTTTCCATCGAGCGTTAGCACCACTGAACGCACTTGAATCACGGCATCGCCGCCGGCTTTTTCAGCTTCGTCTAATAGGGAGGCGGCTGCTTTATTAAAATAGTTAACGCAAAGAGCGGCTCCGCCCACTTCGGCTTGTTCAAAAGTGGGATAGCCTGCTTTCGCTCGCACCCAACCCAATACCTCGTAGGGACGCTTTGAATCTTTGCCTGTCGGAGTTTCTTTAAAAACATCATGCTCAGGAAAGGTGTAATGATCATGCCGTTCTGTGGGAAGCGAAGAAGCGCACGCGCTTAAAACCAAACAAAATCCACAAAAAAATCGCCAGGAAAATCGCCAGAAAAATCGACAGAGGAGTTTAGGGTTTATTTTCATTAGTGTCTAAGGTTCAAAGTACGTGTACTTCTCGCCTTTGTAATTTTTGAACACCCATTTTTTCTCGTTTTCTTTATGTTCGACAACGTAGTTCGGAATCAATGGGATTTTACCGCCGCCGCCCGGAGCATCTACGACGTAATGAGGAACTGCCATCCCACTCGTCCAACCGCGAAGCGCTTGAATAATTTCAAGGCCCTTAGAGATTGGGGTTCTGAAGTGACTAATTCCTTGTGAAAGATCGGCTTGAAAAATGTAGTAAGGACGAACTCTCATCATCAGCAATTTGTGATTCAGTTCCATCACAATTTTAGCATCGTCGTTCACGCCTTTTAAAAGCACCATTTGGTTATTGATCATGCAACCTGCGTCTGCAAGCCTCGCGCAAGCGTCGAACGCTTCGGTCGTGCATTCTTTAGGGTGATTGAAGTGCGTGTGAATGAACACCGGTTGATATTTTTTAACCATCTTGCAAAAATCGTCGGTGATGCGCTGAGGAAGCGTGACGAGGTTGCGAGTTCCAATTCTAAAAATTTCAATATGGTCCATCGCGCGCAAGCGAGAAAGAATGTATTCCAGTTTATCATCTGAAAGCGAAAGCGCATCGCCGCCTGAAATCACCACGTCACGGATGGTTTTCGTGCGTTCGATGTAAGCAAGACCGTCATCGATCATTCGTGAATTGGTAGCAGAATCCGGATCAGCCACTTTTCTTTTTCGGGTACAGTGACGGCAATACATCGCACAGTTGTGATTGGTATAAAACAAAACGCGATCAGGATAACGGTGAGTGATTCCCGGTACCGGCATGTCCCGCTCTTCTCCGAGCGGATCTTCTAAGTCTTCTGGCGCAATGTGAAGTTCGCCCATTTGAGGAACGGCTTGCGCACGAATCGGACAATTGGGATCATTAGGATCAATCAGGGCTGCGTAATAAGGCGTGATCGCCATGTTGAACATTTCGTGCGAACCCGCGAATGCCGCCCGCTCGTCGTCAGTGACGTTAATCACTTTCTCAAGCTGCTCCATCGTCTTGACACGCTTTTGCTGTTGCCAGATCCAGTTATTCCAATCTTTATCGGTCGCATCCTTCCAAAGTTCAGGACGCGGTGCTGGTTTGAATCGGCGTTCACGAAGCGTATTTACAGTATTGATGTCATATCCCATGCTCAATAAATTGCCAGAATATTAGGGCAAAATCAAGATGAATCCAGTATTCGGGGGATTCACTAATTATTACACTTTATCCGTTTAACGCGGGTTGGCTTGAAGCGTACGCTTCGCCCAAAAACTCACTAACAAACTTGGAAGGGTGCAGAGAAGTATTATAGAAAAAAACGCTGGATAACCCACTTTTTGTTGAAGCGCACCACTCCAACCGCCCGGCACCATCATTCCTATGGCCATGATGCCTGCGCTAATAGAATAGTACGCGGTTCGATGCGCCCCGCGACTCGCTTCAATCACCACCATGATGAAACTTGCAAATCCAAAACCGTAAAAAAATTGTTCAATCCCAACACTGCACGCAATTTGAAGGTGACTTAAATTTCCCGCAGAAAGCGACATCAAAAGAAAGAGCGCATTTGGAACATTCATTCCAATACACATCGGCACCAAACAATTTTCTAATTTCCGTTTTGATAAATAATAGCCGGTTGCAATTCCGCCAACCGATAGTGCAAAAGGCCCCACCGTTCCCACCAAAATCCCCACTGCTTTAGTAGAGAGACCGAGTCCACCTACGGCGACCGGATCTAAGAAAAACGGAGATTCCATTCGGAGGAGTTGAGCTTCACCCAAACGATAAAATAAAATGTAGGTAATCAACGGCCAAATTTCCTTGCGTGAAAAATATCCACGAAACACATCGCCCATTCCTGCCCAAGAAACCTTTTCTTTTTTCAAGATTGGCGCCAAGTCCGCTTCAGTCTTAGGCAAGAATTTGAGATGCAAAATAAAAATCGCGAGCAAAATACAACTCAAATAAAATGCGGATTCGCTCCAGGCTTTTGAAGCTGAATCTCCGCGTTCCAATTGTCGCCCCACTTGCCACACAAATGCTCCTTGCATAAAGAGCATTCCCAAACGAAAAAAAGTACTTCTCACTCCCACAAAAAAAGCTTGCTTAGAATAATTGGGAAGCGCCTGAAGAAAATATCCGTCGGCTGCCGTTTCCTGCGAAGACGCAACACAACTCACGGCAAAACACATTACCGTCAAGGCCCATCCAAAAGATTCTGCTCGCAAAAGAAGTGCAATCAACGCGATTCCACCAGCGCAAGAAAACTGCATGATGAGCGCCCACTTGCGTGGAGTGAGAGAAAATTGAATCACTGGCGACCAAAAAGCTCGAATCACCCACGGCAAATAAAATAGGCTGGGAAGAAAAGTTGCTTGTGCGTTTGAAAAGCCGGCATTTTTATAAAAGACGGTGAGATTTGAAGTAAGAAAGTAGAACGGAAGCGCAAAAAAAATCCACAATGAAGGAATCCACGTCCATGGACTAGCGGGTTTAGGTTTTGGGGATGCAGCTACGCTCACTTCTCTATTCTAGAGAGTGACTGTTTTCTGGCAAGAAAATTGCTCTTTGAGTAGATGGAGGTACCATTATGGACCTACGTGATCCGTCTTATCTCATAATGGGAGTTTGGATTTCTCTAGTTTTATTGACAGTCCCAGGCTTCTTAGTTTGGAGCTGGGGAGAACTCACTTCACGCAAAGCATCTCGGGCACAACACCCTAATGTGGTGCCATTTCCAGATGTGCGAGGTGCTGAAACTGACGAGGCCTCTACGCGCAAAGCTGCTTAGTTAAGCGTGCACTCAAAAGTTCCGCCGGCGTATCCTTCACCAGAAGCTTGGGCTTTGACTTCGCCCTTCTCGTTTCCTTTGAGCATCGTTTTATCCACTAAAAAATGGGTTAAAAGTTCTTCAGAAGTAAGATCTTCAAAACCTGCGTACTGAACTTTACCTAGATTCGCTTTTTCTGGGCGGTATTTTGGGTTGATGTCGCCCGTGCCAGTAGTTTGGGAACCTTGATCAAATACAGTCAGTTTAGGTCCTGATACCGTAACGGTCAGGTTGTCACCAAAAGTATTTCCCGGATCCGAAACCGTCGGCGTGCATTCGTACTGATAATCTGCTCCTACAGCAAAAGATGAAGCAGAGAGAATCAAAATCACGGTCGCAAATAATAATTTCATAAGTACCCCTTAATGGGGCGAACCATATCCGCAACTAACGCAAAATGTCAAATCAATTTACTTTCAATGGGAAGCTTTGTTTTCGGCGTAATGCTCATAACCCGAGACATCGATCAACACGCAATTACGATCTCCCTCAACCCAAGCATCATGTCCAGGAGGGATCTGAAAAGCGTCGCCCGGTTTGATCGTGAATTCTCTTCCGTTATCCATGGCAATTCTCATCGAGCCTTCAACACAATAGCCGGTGTGCGCAGCTTCGCAGCTTTTTGTTCCAGCGATTGGTTTTACATCAGTGGACCATTTCCATCCGGGTTCAAATACTCCCTTTCCGATGATGGCGTTACCTTCGAATTTCAGAAGGTCTAAATGACCATGTCCAATGAAAGGTCTAGTTTCGTCGGGCAAATTAAAGTTTTTACTGGTACCTGTTTCAGTTTGATTTTGCATATTATTCTCCTGCTGCAAGGATCAGCAAATTTCGTACCCGAGTTTTCAGTACCAAAAAAGGAGAATTAAATTAACTCGCTAACCGAAAAGTGATCCACGACGCTAAATACGCGAGCGCAAAAAGATAGACCACCATCAAGATCATCCACTTCGTGCTCTGAAGTTCTCGCCTTGCAGTCGCGAGAGTCGAAATACATTGAGGTGCAAAGATTACCCACACGAGCAAACTCAATCCGGTGGCCAAGCTCCACTCGCCTTTGATGACCGAACTTAATTTTTCAGTTTTTTTAGTATCATCACTGTCATCAACTGCGTAAACCGTGGATAGCGCACTCACCATGACTTCACGAGCGGCGAACGTGGGCACGAGCGCCATTCCAATTTTCCAGTCAAAACCGATTGGCTTCAGCACCGGCTCAAAAAAATGACCCACACTCGCGGCGTAACTGTATTCAATCGGATGAGCTGTTCCTTCAGGCGCTTTTGGAAAGCTCACCATGAACCAAATCACCATTGAAAGCCCTAAAATGATGGTTCCCACGCGTCTGATAAAAAGCTGCGCGCGATAAATTAATCCTCGAATCACGCTCGATACCGAAGGCCATTTGTACGATGGAAGCTCAATCAAAAGCGGAGGACGATTCCCCTTTAACAAAAATCGGCGAAAAATTGCGCCCATCAAAAAAGCAAAAATGGTCCCCACCGCATAAAGGGCGAGCATCACGAGTCCCTGCAAACGAATTCCCCATACCACCTCGCGGTTTGGAATAAATGCAGAAATCAAAAGCGTATAAACTGGAATTCTCGCAGAACAAGTCATGAGAGGTATAATCATCGTCGTCACGATGCGATCCCGACGACTCTCAATGGTCTTCACTGATAAAATTCCCGGTACCGCACACGCGTAAGAAGAAAGTAGGGGTAAAAACGCGCGACCATGTAAGCCCACCTTCCCCATCCAGTGATCGAGCAAGAAAACTGCGCGCGCCATGAATCCAAAATCTTCTAAAAATAAAATCAAAGAAAATAGAATTAAAATTTGCGGAAGGAACACGATCGTTCCGCCCACTCCTGCAAGCATTCCATCCACTAAAAAACTTTTTACCCCCACCGGGATAAATCCAAAATGCTTGATCCAATTCCCAATCCATTCAAAGAGGGTTTCAATCGCGTGCATTGGGTATTCTGCCAAATTAAACATCAACTGAAACGTGACTCCCAAAACGGCAGTCAAAATTAAAAAACCCCACACCGGGTGCAACACCCAACGATCAAACTTTTCGCTTTGATAGTCGGGATTACCCTTGCGGGTCAGCGCACCTTTTAAAATCGTGTCAGCTTTCTTGTAGAAAGATAAAATCTCAGAAGAAATTTCGGCACGGGTTGGACTTGCCTTTTTCTCCCCAAAAAATGCATCTTTTTTGCGTCTTTGTTCGGCAACCGCACGTTCAAGCGCCGCTCGCAATTCTGGAATTCCTTTTTTCTTCACCGCGACCGTCGGCACAATCGGCACGCCCAATTCTTTTTCTAGAACCGCAAAATCAAACAACGAGCCGCGCTCTTTCGCAATATCAGACATATTGAATGCGACCACCGCAGGACGATCGGTGTGATCGAGTACTTCTAGTAAAAATCGAATTGCCCGTTCGGGTTGAGTGGCATCAACCACAATCACCATCGCACCCAATTCATCGTGCCCAAGCGCATCGGCGAGAATACCTTCATCATCAGTATAGGGACGCAAACTGTACGCGCCCGGCAAATCAATGAGCGTTGCGGTGGATCCATTCGGTAATTTGAAATCTGCTTCTACGCTATCAACCGTCACGCCCGCATAATTAGCAACTCGTTGATGAGAAGCCGTGAGTACATTAAAGAGCGCCGTCTTTCCCGCGTTCGGTGTACCCACTAAGGCGACTTTTAAATTTGGATTCAAGGCTTCACTCACAAATCACCACCTGAATCAGATCCGCTTCTGCGCGCCTCAAAACATAAACGGCATCCTTGATTCGCACACTCATAGGGTCACGGCTCCACGGAGCTTCATGCAACACTTCAATCTCTACGCCTTCAATAAAACCGATTTCAAAAAGGCGGGTAAGAAAATTCTCTAAATCTTCTTCGGCTCGAAAACTATGAATATGCGCGCGGTCACCGGGCCTGAGTTCACCCAGTCTATTGAGAATCATTCTCATTAATATACATTGTTCTTGCCTATTGAGTCAAGAAAAGGATTAAATAGAACAAATGAACGCAAAACCACATGGAACTCTAGTCATTCTTCGCCACGGCGAAAGCCAATGGAACCTTGATAACCGTTTTACCGGCTGGGTCGATGTTGATCTCACCTCAAAAGGAATCGAAGAAGCGAAGGCAGCCGGGGTGCTCCTCAAAAAAAATAAACTCGAATTTCAAAGCACTTACACTTCACTCCTTCAACGTGCGATCAAAACTCATTTCTTCGCACTCGAAACGATGGAGCGCCTTTGGTATCCAGTCACTCGCTCTTGGAGATTGAATGAACGCCACTACGGTTCGCTTCAAGGACTGAACAAAGAAGAAACCGCAAAAAAATATGGAGATGCCCAAGTAAAAATTTGGAGAAGATCTTACGATACTCCTCCACCGGCGCTCACCTCTGATTCCCCGATGAATCCAAAACACGATCCCCGCTACGCACATTTAGAAGCGGCGGCACATCCACTTTATGAATCTTTGAAAACGACAATTGATCGCACGATTCCAATTTGGAATGAAGAAATTGCACCAAAAATTAAAAGCGGTGAAAATGTGCTTGTGGTTGCGCACGGAAATAGTTTGCGCGGATTAGTAAAACACATTAAGGGCATGTCTGCAGAGGATGTTTTAGAATTAAATATTCCTACCGGCAAGCCATGGATTTTTGAGTTCGATGCACAGATGAAATTGCTAAAGGATCAGTATTTAGAAGGCTAGCATTTATTTCTCAAACTGTTTTATCTTGCTCAGTAAAATATCTAAATCAAACGGCTTTCCAACCCATCCCTTCGCACCAATGTCGATTGCTCTTTGTTCTGCGTTGCCTGCTGCGGTCATCACTACGATCGGTGATAGATGATCGTATTTATCTAAAAACTCGCCCGCAAACTGCCATCCATCCATGATGGGCATTTTCATATCGAGCAAAATCAAGTGAGGAGCGCCGTGCTGTTGTATTAACTGAAGAGCGTCAGCTCCATTCTCAGCGGTGAGCACCTGGTAATCCTGGCCCTCAAGAAAGGCCTTCGTTACAAACAAAATATCGTTATCGTCTTCCACTACTAATATTGTCTTTTTCATATCTGGATTCCCTCCCGCGGAAGATCGAAATAAAAAGTACTCCCCTCACCTATCTTACTCACCACCCCAATGCTCCCACCGTGAAGTTCTATAATCCCACGACAAATAGAAAGCCCCAGTCCAAGCCCGCTGGTTCGTACTTCTCGATCAGAACTCCCCCGGGTAAAAGGTTTAAATAACTCCTGCTGCTGCTCCACACTGAAGCCTGCACCGTTGTCTTTCACAGACACGCGAAGTTTTTCGGGCATCGACTCTATCATCACTTCGATTGAACTATCCTCAGGGGTATACTTGATCGCGTTATCGATAAAATTAGAGAGCACTTGCCTTATTCTCAGTGGATCTACCGTAACCTCGATTGAGTGCTCTGGATTACGAAAGATAAATCGACGTGTTGGCGCTTGAATCTTAAAGTCATCCAAACATTCCATGATGAGCGAAACCAAATCGATGCGAGAACAATTTAAAACTACCAATCCTCTGGTGATTCTCGTTACGTCCAAGAGATCCACAACCAAATGACTAAGACGATCTGCTTGTCCTCTGAGACGCCTCAGGATAGAGGGTTCGACCGACTGACCTTTTTCTAATTGTTTTTCTGCCAGTTGTAGCGTGACGGAAAATACAGTCACCGGTGTGCGCAGCTCATGAGCCGCAATATCCAAAAACCTAGATTTGATCGCCAATGCTTTTTCTGCTGCTTCCTTTGCTTTTAGCAATTCTACTTCTGCTGTCTTGCGCTCGGTAATATCCTGAATAAAGCCAGAAAGGTAGGCTTCAGGCCAACTGGAATCGTGGGTGAGCGCTACTGAAATCACGGCAATCAAAGAAGTTCCGTCCCTCCGGCTCATTCTAAATTCTTGCTGGCAATAGCTCCCCATCGCGGCTTTAACTTTTTCTATGATAGCCGAACGCTCTTCTGAAGATTCCCAAAGGACCTTTGCAATTCCGGGAGGATTCACCAATCTTATCATTTCATCTGAGCTTTCATATCCAAACATGGTAGCCAGAGCTCGGTTGACATGAAGGAGGTGCCCGTCAAGTGTCGAGCGAAACATCCCAAGAGGAGCGCCTTCAAAGAAAGACGAAAGTCGCGCTTCACTCTCCTTCAACATTTTCTCTTCGTGCTTACGAGAAGTGATATCTCGAATACTTGCGACCGTATAAACCTCTCCATGTAGTTCATAAGTTCCAATATTGATCTCCAAGGGGAACTCGGTGCCATCTGACTTCAAGCCTCTTGACTCGTAAAAGTCAGGGGCGACTTCTTTGGCTGTCCTACGACGAATATTTTCCAACATTATTTTACGATGGCTCGGAGCAATGCAGTTGAGTACCACTGTACCAATCAGTTCTTTACTACTCTGATAACCAAACAACTCGAGATAGGCGGGATTTGCAAAAAGATGGATTCCATCTTTTGCTACTCCAATGGCATCTCTCGAGCTATTGAAAAGCGCACGCAATTTAGCTTCGCTCTCTTTGAGAGCCTCCTCCTCACGGAGGCGATCGGTGATGTCAATTAAACTCACGCGTAGCAATTTTCTTTTTTCAAATGGAAAACGGGCGACGCGGACCTCACAAAAAATATTTTTTCCATCTTGAGTTACGAAATGGCGATGATACACCTGTTCAATACCTGCAAGTGCCAACGCTGCATGTTCTCCAAAAGACTCTTCACAGGAGCGGTGGTCGGGTTGATCGGGATGGTAAAAGTCCCTCACATGAAGTTGGCATAACTCCGCGTGGCTTACGCCAAACATTTCTGTTGATTTGTGATTTGCGTCAAGAATCGACCCAGTTTCCGGATCGATAAGCATGATTGCATCAGGTGCAATTTCAAATAAAAAACTGTAATATTCTTCAAACTTGTTCAGGGCACCCATTCGTTTGTCTTAGTGCTGAATTCATTTTGAAGTGGTCAGGCGTAATACCCCAAAGAACCAACCTATTCCTTCCGTGCCATGATTAAGCAATTCTCATGCCTTTCATCACACGACTAAAATGAAAAACTATTTACCCTGAGTAATTTCATCGATCGCGAGGCCAATTGGGATAACCTTTTCAGCTCCGCCACCGCCCCCATCATCTGAATTCGGGTCAATTCCGGCCTTTTTCAAATCGGCATCAGTATCGGTGTCGCCATCAGGCCCAAGGCTGTGCACATACGCGATGAGTGACCAACGGTCATCTGATGGCAAGCTTGAGAATGAAGGCATTGCGTTTAGACCCTTGGTAATCGTTCCAAAAATCACACTCGGCTTGCGGCCATTCTTCCAACCCGTCGCTTGGGTAAAATTACGTGGCTTTGGATTCAATCCCGCTGAAGCAGGTCCGTTTCCCTCACCCGTGGGCCCGTGGCAAGTCACACAGAGAACTTGAAACTGTTCTTTACCATGGGCAAGAAGTTCAGGAGTAGAAACCCAAGGTTTCTTAAATTTTGATTTCACATTTGCGGTCATGCTCTCTGGCAAGATGGATCCGTGAACGTATACGTTTCCGCGAGTGAGTAGATCACTAAACGTCAGCACCATAAAAATGAACATGAAAATAATCGAGGTCGAGAAAATTACCGAGTTCTCTTTGTGATCGTATTTTAATCCCATGAAGAACAAACAAACTAAACTTGCCTTCACCGAAGCAATAAAAATTGCGACTGCAAAATTTAAGATTCCAAGATCAAACTGCGCGGCGACTACCGTAATGATCGTGAGGACGAGGAGGATCCCAAAAATTTTGAGCGCCATTGGCGTCGAGAGAATATGATGATGGTGCTGCTCGTGCCCGTCTTTACCGTGATTTGAATGATTTTGATTAGACATAATTTTTTCCTATTCGGTTAGCTGACCAAGTAAAGTAGGGGGAATAAGTAAATCCAAACCAAATCCACAAAGTGCCAATACAAACCGGTGATTTCAACGGGTGTATAGTAACTAGGACCAAACTCACCTCGTCTTGCACGACGAATGAGTCCGTAAATAACGAACATTCCAATGATCACGTGAAGTCCGTGAATCCCAGTCATCACAAAGTAAACCGACATAAAAAGAGGAACTTTCGCTACCTTCAGTTCTTCGTAGTGATACATTGCGCCTGGCAAAATACCTTCGTGAATCTTGTGGGAGTATTCAAAATACTTCACCACGAGGAAGCCGCCAGCGAGAACCAACGTCGCCCATAAAAAATTTACGGTTTTCTTGGTTTCTCCGCGCTGAGAAGAACTCACCGCAAGAGCCATCGTTAATGAACTCGTGATCAGAACCACCGTGTTTATCGCACCCATCTTCCAGTTCAAAAGTTCGTGCGCATCTTTCATCATTTCGGGATAGAACACCCGCAAGATTGCATACGCGAGAAACATTCCACTGAAGAAAAGAACTTCAGTGACTAGAAAAATCCACATCCCTTGTTTGCATGCTTCAAACTCTGCATTGCCATCTTTAAAATGGTGAGCGTGCTGACGATCTGCTGCTAATACCCCTACTTGAGACATATTTTAATCTCCTCCTGAAATTTTATGCGTTCAAACCCAAACCAATTTTATCGCCCCGATATTCATAAGGACCTTCAGTAACGACCGGGTCATGTAAGAAATTTTCCATTGGAGGCGGTGATGGGCTTTGCCATTCTAACGTTAAACCACCCCATGGATTATCGCCTGCTTTCGATCCGGTCTTTATCGAACGAATTAAATTAATTGCAACGATGACGAAACCCATACCGATGAACCAAGAACCGACGGTTGAAACGCGATTCAAAGTGGTAAATTGTGGCAAGTAATCGGCATAGCGACGTGGCATCCCGAGCGCGCCCAAAATAAATTGAGGAAAGAAAGTCACGTTAAAACCAATCCCAATAAACCATGCAGCGACTTGGGCCGGGCCTTCGTGATACATTTTGCCTGTAAATTTTGGGAACCAATAGTGTAAGCCCGCCAAGAATGCGAGAAGCGTTCCGCCCACCATCACGTAGTGAAAGTGTGCAACCACAAAGTAAGTCGCAGTCAAATGCACGTCAATAGAAACGGTCGCAAGGAACACACCGGTTAATCCACCAATCGTGAACACGAAAAGAAACCAAAGCGCGTAAACGAGGGGAACATTAAATCGGAGTGAGCCTTTGTAAAGCGTGGCAAGCCAACCAAAAACTTTTACACCGGTTGGAATCGCGACGAACATCGTGATGAGCGAGAAAATAAAATTCGCGACGTCAGATTGTCCGCTCACGAACATATGGTGACCCCACACGACGAATGCTACGAGTGCAATCCCGAAGGTTGCTGCCGCAAACGCCTTGTAACCAAAAATGGGTTTACGAGAGAAAACTGGAATCACTTCTGAGATAATTCCCATGCCGGGTAAAACCATGATGTAAACCGCAGGGTGAGAATAGAACCAGAAAAAATGTTGAAACAATACTGGGTCGCCGCCTAGTTTTGGATCAAAAATTCCAATATTCAAAGTTCTCTCTAAAATCAAAAGAAGAAGCGTGATCGCAAGAACCGGTGTTGCAAGAACTTGAATGACCGACGTTGCATAAATCGCCCAAACGAAAAGTGGCAAGCGATCCCACGTCAGGCCGGGACAACGCAATTTGTGAATCGTCACGATGAAGTTTAATCCCGTTAAAATGGATGAAAACCCCATGATAAATGCACCACCCAAAACAAGCGTAGCGCTCGTGCCGGTGCGAATCGAGTAAGGGGCATAAAACGTCCAACCGGTATCCACTCCCTTGATGAAAAGAGTGCTGGCCGCGAGAATTGCACCAAAAAGATAAATATAATACGACGTCAAATTCCATCTCGGGAAAGCCACGTCTTTTGCACCGATCATCATCGGCATGACAAAGTTACCAATCGCCGCTGGAATGAGTGGAATCACCACCATGAAAACCATGATTGCACCGTGATAGGTGAAAAACCGGTTGAATTGATCGTTCGTCAGGAATTGCATTCCTGGCGAGAACAATTCCATTCGAATTGCCAACGCGAAAATTCCGCCCAGCAGAAACATACACATGATCGTAAAGAGATACATGAGTCCGATGCGCTTGTGATCGAGAGTAGTCAACCAAGACCAAATTCCTGGCTCATAGTTAAAATAGTTATCCCCGTGTACTACTCCAGGTTTTCCGTGTGACATAAATTTTGTCTCCTAATCCTTGCGGCTAGCGCCCTTAAATTATTATTTTAAACTTTTGATGTACTCGGTGATCGAAACGATTTCTTCTTCGGTCACGAGGCCCTTATAAACCGGCATCGATCCTGGATATCCCGCCACAATTTTTGCTTGAGGATTTTCAATCGATTCGCGAATGTAGTTGTCGTCTACCTTCACCGTTTTTCCATCAGAAAGTTTTACATCAGTTCCGTAAATGCCTTTGTAACTAGGACCAATGAGCTTAGAACCATCTCCTGTATGACAAGCAACACAGCCTTTGGTTTGAGTCAGCACTTTTCCCTTTTCAGCAAGAGTAAGGGTTGGAGCTGCTCCACCGGTTGACTGTGCTGTTGCCTCTAAGCCTTCGCCCAAACGATTTGCTCGATAACCCGGAAAGGTCGGATCTGCTGGAAGTGAATCCACGTCGATTTTCTTCCCTGCCACAAAGTCTTGCCATTGCTCTGGAGTCAGCACGATCATTCGACCCAACATCCCTGAGTGAGAAGTTCCACAATATTCGGTACAATAAATTTGATGAATCCCGGGCACCTTCGCTTCGAACCAAAGGTACGTATACATTCCAGGAACCACGTCGTGTTTTACCCGAAAGTTGGGAATGAACATTGCGTGAAGAACATCTTCAGACGACATAATAAATTTTACTGGCTTGTTCACTGGAACATAAACATCGCCAATCGTGCTCACGCCATTTTTGTAAACGAATTGCCAAAGCCATTGTTTACCAATGACGTGAATTTCCATCGAGTCGAGAGGCGCATCGACCATGTCTTTATAAACCATCCAACCCCATACAAAAATCCACATCACGAGGATGGTAGGAATAATCGTCCACGCAAGCTCGATCCCAACGTGGCCGTGAATGTACTTTGGTTTTGGGTGAACCGCTTTGCGGTACTTAATCCCAAAAATAACCATTGCGGCTACAATTCCCACAAAGAAAAACAAGCTCAGATAAATCAAAAACCAATAGAGCGTATCCCAACTTACTGCAACATCCGTCGCAGCTACTGGTACCGTTGCTGCCTGAGCGGTGCTAACTAAAGCTGCCTGAGCGGCGCTAACCAAAAGGCCAATCATGTTGTCTTCCCTTTCCGTTGTCGTGTCCAAAAAACTGTGAGGTAACCCCCGAGCAAAGCGACCATTCCTAGGCCACCGAGCTGCATCACTCGCATTGCTTTTAACGTGTAGCCTCTCGCCGAGGGCTCATAGTGATAGCAAAACAAAAGGATGCGATCAAAAACATTTCCGACTTTGCCTTTTGATGCTTCCAAAAGTGACAAGCGTAAATCTTTAGGTTTGTATTCAATTCCGTACAAATAGCGAGAGATGTGTCCATCTGGTGTTAAAACAAAAGTCACTGCCGGATGCGCGTACTGCTGCTGTTGAGCATCGTATTTATATTCAAAGCCAAGTTGATCTGCGAATTTTTTCACTTGAGCTTCTTCAGAAGTGAAAAAATGCCAACCGCTTTGAGCTTCTGCCAAGGTGTGAGGCTGAGAAGGAGTCTCGGTATAACTTTTTAAATAAGTATCGCGCTTTTTATTCGCCATTTCCACCGTATCTTTTGGATTGATACTGATCGTGACAACGTTAAATTGTTTTCCCACTTGCCAGTCGAGTTGCTTCACGCCCTCGAGCACTCCGTTTAAAACCAAAGTGCAAAGCATCGGGCATTCAAAATAAACCAAATTAACAAGAGTCGGTTTACCGTCTTGAAAATATTCGTTCAGTTTATGTTTTTTACCGTCAGCAGAATCAGTGAATTCGAATTGGTCGAGATCAACCTTTTGGCCCAAGTGTTCTTGGATGCCCACGTTTTCTAATTCTTGGGGAAGCGTTTTTAAGGTGCCTTTGACTTCGACGGCCGAAGCGCTGAAAATAATAGATGAAGAGATAGCGAATGCCAGCATTCCCGTGGTAAAAGCACATCTAAAGGCGATTTTCTTAAAATGCCGCTTCACAAATTTAACCTCTTCGTATGAAGATCATTGTACCATTCTTGAGGTTTATCCGTAAGCAAAAATGACAGTACTATGACAAAAGTTTCAACTCTTTATCGCGACATTCTTCAGCTCACAAAATCCGAAATTGTGCTGCTTGAATTGATCACTCTTGCAGCGGGCTATTTCATAGGCCATTCGCTTGAAACCGCTATACAGTGGAGGGTTTTCTTCTTCACTCTTCTTGGCGTTGCCGCTCTCGCATCGGGCTCTGGAGCGTTGAATCAAATTCAAGAAAAAGGAGAAGACTCCCAAATGGACCGCACCAAAAATCGACCTCTCCCGAGCGGAAGAGTATCGATGGGCTTTGCATCCTACTTAACAGGCGTTCTTTTCATCATTGGATGTCTTTTTCTGGCGCAAGTTTCAATCTCAGTCCTCGCTCTCGGAATTTTGGCGGTCATTAGCTACAACGGCTTCTACACCCTGTGGTGGAAAAGAAAAATGGCCTTCGCCGCCATCCCGGGTGCCATCCCTGGAGCACTTCCAATCCTGATCGGCTTTCAGGCGGCGACCAACAATTTGCGCGACCCGCGTGGATGGTACTTATTCGCGATTCTTTTTTTCTGGCAGATGCCCCACTTTTGGGTATTGGCCCTTAAATATTCAAACGACTATGACCAAGGCGGATTCCCCACCCTCCCCGTCGCAAAAGGCCCTCACGTCACCCGCTTTCAAATCACCCTCTGGTGTTTGGCCTACGCCGGACTCGGATTATTATCAGCCCTATTTTTCCCCACCGGAATCATCGGCCTACTCGGCTCACTGATCATCAGCATTTGGCTACTCTTCGAACTCTACCGCTTCTTACAACAACCCCAACAAAAAACCTGGCTGCGATTCTTCTTAAGCATCAACTTCAGCATGATCATGTACCTAGCGGTAATTTCCGCTGATCTGTGGTCGATTTACTTACAATCAAAAAGCTAATCCTCTTCACGCATTCATGCCGTGAATCCCCGCTTCTTTCCCCAACACTCACCGCTGTAAAATAATCGGTATATAAAAATATCCATTTAGTTTTTAAGCAGTCTTTCAGCCATGGATGGCGCGCGGAAAGTCAGGGCAGGATGCCCGGTGCTTAAAAACTAAATGGATATTTTTATATACCGATTATTTTACTGATGATGATGGAAAACAGAATCAACAAGATACGGATCCCTGATGGCCACCAAATTATGCTTCTTCATAAATCCAGTCACACACAACCCAAATACCCCAAGAAACCCAATCCAGACGCCAATGTCCGTGAATCCAATTCGAGGCCCACCCTCTAAAAATACCGGCTGAATCATCCAATTGAGATCCATAAATTGCATGACCATGATCCAACACGCGGTGAGGAACACGAGTTCTTCGCAACGTTTATTGCCACGTGGGAGCAAAAGGAAGAACGGTAAAAAGAATTTACCGATGAATAAACTGATCGTATAAAACTCCCAACCCGGGTTAAAGCGAAGAATAAACCAGCCGGTTTCCTCTGGAAGATTTGCGTACCAATAAAGCATGTACTGAGAAAATCCGGTGTAAGCCCAAAATACGGTGAAAGCAAACATCAGCTTTGCAATGTCGTGAATATGATTTTCATTCACAATTTTATCGAGATAACCCGCGCGTTTTAACGTAATCACCACAATCGCAAGCACCGAGTAAAACGTTTGGTAAATCCCCGCAAAAGTATAAACACCAAACATGGTGCTGAACCAATGAGGGTCAAGCGACATCAATTCGTCAAACGCAGCCATTGAAAAAGTAATCGCAAAAAAGATGATGAAAAAGACAGACCACTTTCGGTTCGTTTCAAAAAGTTTTTTATAATCTAATCCACCCGCATCGGTACTGAGTGAGGATTTTACGAGTTTGACGGCGAAGAAAACCCAGCCCGCTACTGAGAGAAGCGTGCGAATTACAAAGAAGGTCATATTTAAGTAACCTTGCTTTGCTTCCAGGATCACATCCCCTTTTACAATTTCAGGATGAGACCAACTAAACAAAGAGTGCCCGCCCATAAATACTAAAATCGAAGAAAATAAAACGAAAGGAAGATAAGAGGTGAAACTTTCAGCCACGCGGCGAACTACCGAACTCCACATCGATGAAGTGATCCAGTGAATCGCAGTGAAGAACAAAGCGGCAATCGCAATCCCCATGAAATAAAAGTGACTGCGAAGAATGCTAACCCATGCTCGGGTTGGGTCACTCGAGTAGGAGGTGAAAAAGGCGATCAACCCAATCACGATGAACGCGATGAACACGCCCGTGAGAGTGGTCGAAGCTTTTAAGGCTCCCGGATTTTCAATTTTTTGGTCTACTGCTGCGTGA
>Ga0207032_1146_pt1 | contig 18762 bp, 14 predicted proteins | sample Alteio_BWMinCont_38_FD_153308 | JGI IMG/M metagenome (GOLD analysis project Ga0207032, IMG submission 153308) | Enriched cells from forest soil in Barre Woods Harvard Forest LTER site, Petersham, Massachusetts, United States -... | ecosystem: Environmental > Terrestrial > Soil > Temperate forest >... | reverse complement strand
GGCGGATCGGACGTGGGGAGCACGGCATGCCGGCGTTTTGCGGCCGCACCCGGTGGCGTATTTCTCAGCAGAGTTTGGTTTGCATGAGTCGTTGCCGGTGTATTCGGGCGGCTTGGGAGTGCTGGCTGGCGACCATATCAAGAGCGCTTCGGATTTGGATATCCCCCTGATTGGTGTGGGCTTGTTCTATGGCCAGGGATATTTTCGGCAGCGGCTCGACCTCAACGGCTGGCAGAGAGAGGAATATCTGGAGACCGACGTCAATCAGTTGCCGATGCAAGTGGCGATCGGAACGGATGGAAGGCCGGTTGTGGTCGAGATTCAAACGCGCAGCGGGCGACTACAGGCTAAAGTATGGCGGGTGAAAGTTGGACGCCGGGATTTGCTGCTGCTGGATTCCGATGTGGAGGGAAATGCACCCGAAGATCGCGAGCTGACTTCGCGGCTGTATGGCGGAGATTTGCGCATTCGCATTCGGCAGGAATTACTGCTGGGCGTGGGCGGATTGCGTGCCTTGAGAGCGCTGGGAATTTCTCCGGGCGTTCTTCACTTGAATGAGGGACACAGTGCGTTTGCGGTGCTGGAAGGGATCCGCATGCGGATGGAAGACGAGGGCATCGCATTCGATGCCGCCGTGCCGCGCGTCTCCCGCGAAGTCGTGTTTACGACGCACACTCCAGTGCCGGCGGGGCATGACCGGTTCGATGCGGCGCTGGTGGAGGAACACATCGGACCTCTGCGTGAAGCTTTGGGGCTTTCTCAAGAGAGCCTGATGGGCCTGGGGCGTGAAGATCCGACGAATTCGGGCGAAACATTCTGCATGACGGTTCTGGCGCTGCGTCTGTCGCGGCGGGCGAACGCTGTGTCTGCGCTGCACGGAGAAGTGTCGCGCGCGATGTGGACGGGATTGTTCCGCGGCAAACAAGAGGACGACGTTCCGATTGGCCACATTACAAACGGGGTACACGTTCCTTCGTGGCTGGCGCCCCAGATGTTCCGGTTGTATGACCGACACCTCGGGACAGGCTGGCATTTGCGCAGCAGTGAGGCAAAAATTTGGGAGGGAATTGAAAACGTCGACGACGGCGAGCTTTGGGAGACGCATCTCAACCTCAAGTCGCGCATGCTTGAATTTGTACGCCGCCGCGCCGTGGAGCAGGCGGAGCGTCGCGGAGAGTCTAGGGATGTTTTGCAACGCCTCGGACGCATTCTCAGCCCGGATGCACTGACGATTGGATTTGCACGCCGATTTGCAACCTACAAGAGGGCGAATCTGATTTTGGCGGATATTGAAAAGCTGGCCTCGCTGGTGAACGATCCCAAACGGCCGGTGCAGTTTGTTTTTGCCGGCAAAGCGCACCCTCTTGACGAACCGGGCAAACGGATCATGCAACAGATCGCCGATTTAATGCGCGACCGGCAGTTTGGGGACAAGTTCGTGTTCGTAGAAGACTACGACATCAACGTGGGACGCCACTTCGTGCAGGGAGTTGATGTGTGGCTCAACAATCCGCGCAGGCCGTTGGAAGCTTCGGGTACGAGCGGGCAAAAAGTTGTGCTGAATGGAGGACTGAACCTCTCCGTGCTCGATGGCTGGTGGGCGGAAGCCTACGACAGCATGAACGGCTTTGCGATTGGTACGGGCAGAACCCATTCGAACATGAGCCTGCACGATGCGCGCGACGGCGAAGATTTATTGCAGACGCTGCGCGAAGAGGTCATTCCTCTTTACTACCAGCGCGATCGCGACGGGCTGCCGCGCGGATGGATCAAGCGCATGAAGCGGACGATCCGGACTCTGGGGTGGCGCTTCAATGCCGACCGCATGGTGATGGACTACACCCAGAAATGCTACGTGCCCGCCGCAGGCGGAACGTCGAGCGAGATGCGAGCGACCCTGTAACGTAGGGTGCGGGCAATTTCTACCACGAGTTGCGGGAAGGCACGGATATGAGTAGTACACCGCCGCGGGTTAGGCGGTTCCGCGCGCGGAAGCCAAGTGCTCCATCGCCGCAGGAACATTGTTCACGCCTAAGACGGAAACATCGCCGGGTACGCTGAGTCCAGCATTGCGAATCGCGAGAATTGCGCGGGCGTAGTTTTCGGCACCCACAAACATCAGAGCTCCGGGAGAATTGTTGACTCCAACTGCGGCCGTTGTTACCGGAGGAGCCATGTTGGTTCGCAACGCCCGCGCCAGAAGATTGGGGCGGTAGTTGAGTTCGCTTGCGGCTGCGAAGATGCGATCTTTTGTGCGCTGTGGGATCGAACTGGATTGCGGGGCGTGGTTCAACACCAGCGATACAGTTCCCGCCGTGAGCCCAACGTGCTGGGCGACCGATTTCAAGGTCACGGTATTGCCGCTATTTGTCTTATTTTTCATGATCTTAATATCCTCCTCGATGCTATAAATGCTCCGGCCCAACCGCTCGATGATTTGTTTGCGGACGCGCAATAAGTTCCGAGCCCTACGAGTCGAAGGGATAGAGACGGCTTAAACTCTGGACTCAGGGCGGTGATAGATGGCGACTCAGGTCGAGGAGGCGAGGCGGACGTCAAGGTCCACGGCAACCACTATTCCGCCGTATGTTGCAGGATCACTGTGACAAAGACTCCTGGCAAAGTCCAATCGAAAATACCTATAGCGATGATTAGAACATTGACGGACGTTTGCGACTTTGGTCATTGCATTCACATTGCTGTAACGTAAGTGGCTTAAGCCGGGACCCCGATGCTGATTGATGCTCACCAACACTTCTGGATTTACGATTCACGGGAATATTCATGGATCGACGAATCGATGGCGCTGCTTCGCAGAGATTTCCTGCCAATTGATCTTGAGCCACAGTTGAAGCGCGCGGACGTACACGGGACGATTGCAGTTCAAGCGCGGCAGTCGCTGGAGGAAACTCGATGGCTGCTGGAGTTGGCGGAGCAATCGGAATCAATTCTTGGCGTGGTTGGCTGGGTCGATTTGCGGGCCACGGATGTACGCGCGCAACTCAAGAAGCTTGCGGGCAATTCCAAGTTTGTAGGCGTTCGCCATGTCGTGCAAAGTGAACCGGATGACCGGTTCCTGATGCAGCCGGATTTTATTCGCGGGATTACCGCTCTCGAAGAATTCGATCTTGCCTACGACATTCTGATCTATGCCAGGCATCTGCCAGTTGCGGCAGAGTTCGTGGAGCGGTTTCCACGTCAGCGCTTTGTGTTGGATCATATGGCCAAGCCTCCCATCAAGAGCGGAAGCATTGAGGAGTGGTCGCGGGGAATACGCGATCTCGCTGCGTTTCCGAATGTGTTGTGTAAAGTTTCAGGGCTGGTTACCGAAGCCGATTGGGCGAACTGGAAGGTTGAAGAGATTATCCCTTATCTTAACGTTGTATTTGACGCCTTTGGATGCAAGCGGCTGATGATCGGCTCGGATTGGCCGGTGTGTCTTGTTGCCGCGCCTTATGAGAGCGCGATGAATGTGGCGAGAAAATATCTCGAACGCTACTCTGCCGAGTCGCAGGCCGCGATTCTGGGAGGCAATGCCCAAAGGTTTTGGAGATTGAAAGTCTGAGCTCGTTCGTGGAGACCTGTTTAGAATAAAGAAATCACTACGGAACAATGACTGGAGGATCGGTATCGGCGTGAATCACATGGTTCGTAAAGTCTTAAAACTCGATCCTCGGGATAACGTTTTGATTGCGCTCGCCGATTTGCACCCAGGTGAGACTGTTGCCTGGGGAACGGAAGCGTATACGCTCGTTTCTCGCGTCCCTGCCAAGCACAAATTTGCGCTTGACGATCTCACTGTTGATGCGGAAGTAATCATGTACGGCGTGCTGGTGGGCAAGATGACCAAGCCTGTGAAGCGTGGAGAAGCGCTAACTACTGGAAACATTGTTCATCGCGCAACTGCCTTTCATGAGCAATCGGAGGAATATCGCTGGACGAAACCGGATGTATCGCGCTGGAGAGAGCGGACATTTCTGGGGTACCAACGATCCGATGGGCAAGTAGGAACGAGAAATTACTGGCTGGTGGTTCCCCTTGTTTTCTGCGAGAACAAGAACGTCTCCGTTCTAAAGCAGGCCTTCGAGGAGGAGTTGGGCTTCGCTCCTCCGCAAATCTACCGTAAACAAGTTGCGCGGCTGGCGAAGCTCTATCGGGAAGGCGGCGTCGAAGCGGCGGACAGCTCCGAAGTACCTGAAAAAACATCGAACGGTTCCACGCGGATTTTCGAGAATATCGACGGGATCAAATTTTTGCTGCATGAGGGCGGTTGCGGGGGAACGCGCGAGGACTCGAATAATCTCTGCGCGCTCATTGCCGGGTACATTCACCATCCAAATGTTGCGGGCGCGACGGTGCTCAGCCTGGGCTGCCAGCATGCTCAGGCCGGCATTCTGCGAGAGAAGATTCGCCAACGAAATCCTAACTTCGACAAGCCCCTCTTCATTCTGGAGCAGCAGCAAAGCGGCTCGGAAGTGGCGATGATGTCGGAGGCGATCCGGCAGACCTTCAAGGGATTGGTCGATGCAAATAAAGTGAAACGCGTACCCGCCTCGCTGGCGCACTTATGCGTGGGGTTGAAGTGTGGAGGGTCTGACGGGTTTTCCGGTATCTCGGCAAATCCTGCAATCGGACACGTTTCCGATCTTCTTGCGGAGTTAGGTGGAAGATCGATTCTCTCCGAATTTCCGGAACTCTGCGGGGTGGAGCAGAACTTGATCGACCGCAGCGTCAATGCTGGTGTCGGGCAGCGCTTCATGCAACTTATGCGCGATTACGCGGCACGCGCGCAGGCCGCGAGATCTGGTTTCGACATGAATCCCAGCCCCGGCAACATACGCGATGGACTTTTGACCGACGCGATGAAATCCGCTGGAGCGGCGAAGAAAGGCGGTACGTCTCCAGTGGCTGCGGTCCTGGATTACAGCGAATATTCGACCGAGCCCGGATTGAATCTGCAGTGCACTCCAGGGAACGATGTGGAATGCGTTACGGCGCAAGTGGGCGCGGGGGCCAACGTTGTTTTGTTTACGACAGGATTGGGCACTCCGACTGGAAATCCGATTGCGCCGGTGATCAAGCTTTCCACGAATTCGGATCTGGCCGCACGCATGCATGACATTATTGACATCGATACAGGCGGCGTTGTCTCGGGTGAGAAAACGATCGAGCAGATGGGCGAAAAAATTTTGGAGCTAGCGATTCGAGTAGCGAGCGGCGAGACTCGAACCAAGGCTGAAGGCAAAGGTCAGGAAGATTTCATTCCGTGGAAGCGGGGCGTGTCACTTTGAGTGGGCAGACCACAAGCGGCTCTGATTTTCGTTTAGACGGTAAGGTGGCCGCCATTACTGGCGCGGGCAGCGGTATTGGCCGGGCTATCGCGCTGGAATTCGCTTCCCACGGAGCCCACATTCGGATTCTGGATGTGAATGAAGCGGACGGCACTACGACTCGCGAACAGATCGAGAGCCTAGGTGGGAATGCTTCAATTCACGTTTGTGATGTTACAAACCAAGAACAAGTGAAGTCGGTATTTGGCGGAATTGTTACCCGCGAGCGGCTGAATATTCTTGTTAACAACGCTGGGATTCCGCATGTGGGTACGATTGAAGATACGAGCGAGGATGACTTCGAGCGTATTCTCAGTGTCAATGTCAAGGGATTTTACAACTGCATGCAAGCATGTGTGGGCCACATGAAGGAACAAGGCGGCGTCATTTTGAACATGGCGTCGATTGCAGGATCTTCAGGCCTGCCGGATCGCTTTGCATATTCAACGAGCAAAGGTGCTGTTATCGCGATGACGTACTCGGTCGCGCGAGATTATCTGCATCACAAGATTCGATGCAATTGCATTTCGCCCGCTCGGGTTCATACTCCGTTCGTCGATGACTATTTGCGAAAGAATTATCCAGGTCGTGAGCGGGAGATGTTCGAGAAATTGTCCCAGGCTCAACCCATCGGACGGATGGGTGAACCACATGAGGTGGCAAAACTGGCGCTCTTCTTGTGCTCCGATGAGGCGTCGTTTATTACTGGCGTGGATTATCCAATCGATGGCGGCTTTTTCAATCTCAGGGGCTGACGATGGACCTTCAGTTGAAAGACAAAGTCGTTATTGTTACGGGTGGTGCCCGAGGGATTGGTGCAGCCATTGTTCGAACGTGCAGTTCTGAAGGAGCAATCCCTGTCATCGTGGACCGAGAGCGCGAAGCAGGAGAGAAGTTGCAGGCCGAGCTAAGAGATGCAGGCTCGCGTTGCGAGGTCATCGCGGCAGATATTTCTGAAGCAGAGATTTGTTCGCGGGTCGTCGCGCAAGCCTTCGATAAGCTGGGGCGAATTGATGCGCTCGTAAACAATGCGGGCATCAATGACAAAGTTGGATTGGAGAGCGGCAGTCCCGAGGAGTACGTCGCTTCACTAAAAAGAAATCTGCTTCATTATTACAACATGGCGCATTATGTTTTGCCTCATCTCAAAGAGTCCCGCGGGGCAATAGTGAATATTGCGTCGAAAACAGCGATAACCGGGCAAGGCGGCACCTCTGGATACGCCTCGTCTAAGGGCGCGATCCTGGCGCTCACGCGCGAATGGGCTGTCGAATTGCTCGACTGCGGAATTCGCGTGAATGCAGTGGTTCCCTCGGAGGTGATGACACCTTTGTACCGGCAATGGCTCGACACATTTCCCGATCCCGACAGGAAACTCGAATCGATTGTAGCCAAGATTCCGTTAGGGAAGCGGTTCACGACCGCTGAGGAGATTGCTTCCACGGTAGTATTTCTGATCTCACCTCGCTCCGGGCATACCACAGGCCAGCAGTTATTCGTCGATGGAGGATATGTTCATCTCGACCGCGCTTTAAGTTAAGGGCGCGGTCGAGATGAATTTAATCCTTGCGGAATTGCAGCGATTACCTTCCGGCACTATTCAGGAGAATCCGAAACAGTAGCAGCCAACGGCGGATGTTCGTCGTTATGAGAAAGTTTTCCTTCACGTGCTCGTGGCCATTCTTGCCGAGTTGATCTGCGAACTCCGAATGCGTTAGAAGGTATCGAATCTGATAGGCGCATCCTTCGACGGAGTGGACGAGAGCGCCGGTCAATTTATCGATGATCTGATTTGGAATTCCGCCGACGGCGCCCGCGATTGTCGGTTTTCCTTTCCACAGCGCTTCGGTCACGGTGAGGCCGAAGCCTTCTTTGATCGATTTTTGAATGATGAGCGTCGACGCCCGTTGGAGAGCGTTGATCTCAAGCGCGCACCATGGCGGCAGATCGAGAATGATGATGTCGGGATCGTCGCCCGCAACCTCCTTGACTTCTTTCAGCACGACCGCGCCCTCTGGGTCGTCGCTGGCTCCGCCGCCGGCCAGCACCAACTGGCAGTCGACATATTTGCGAGCCATCTTAAAGGCTTGAACCACTCCGACCGGATCCTTCAGGCGGTCAAAGCGCGAAACCTGAGTCACGATCGGACGGTTGCGATCGACTCCGAATTCGTCGCAGACCTTCTGTACAAAGCTGTCGTCGAGATTTTTATTCTTCTCCGACAAGGGATCGATGCACGGATAAAACAAATACTGAGGGATCGGTAACTGCCGGGCGAACGATTGCGACGAAAAAATGGCGGCGTCGAATTGTTCGACAAACGGCCGGAGAAAACCCCATACCTGAGGATTGGGATTCGATAAATCGATGTGACAACGCCATATCCAGCGGGCTTTCGTTTCTTTTTTAGAGCTAATGAGCGCGGCCGGCTGCGGATCATGAATGACGACTACATCTTCGTTGAACTGCATGCGTTGCCGGTTCTGTTCGTTGTGCATCAGGAAAACTTCCTGAGCTTGCCGCGTCAGTTCATAGGGACTACCGTGAAGTGCGTTGTGAAATGCTTTGGTCACTTCGAAGAAGTCGTTTCCGCCGGTGATGACGTCCCAATGCGTCATGACCTCAAGCTCACCCAACAATGGAATCAACCGGTTTAGAATCTCGGCAACGCCGCCGCCTACAGCCGTGGAGTTGACCATCTTCACGGTCTTGCCTTTGAGGTCGCGCGCCAGAAAACGCAGTTCTTCGATATCAGCATCGCCAACAATGCTCCGGTAGTGATCGAGCGGCGCTGGAGGGACGGGTGCGGGAGGCGTCTCCCATGTCCTGGGCGCTTTGCGGCGCTCGGGCTGGGCTACTGGCGCTGCCGATGCGGTTGCCGATCTGGTGGAGGTGGATGCTGGCGTCTCAGTCTCGATCATCTGATTTAGGGCATTCATGTCTAGTCACCACCTTCCGTTAAGGCGCGTTCCACGATGCGTACGATTTGCTGGCGCACATCTTCGAGAGTTCCGATGTAAATGTCGATTTGATTGAGAGCACGTGCGGTTGCTGTCAATCCCATGTCCTCGTGCAGCCACTGCGAGAAGTCGTTCGACATGAGTTTGATTCGCAAGCGGGCCTCGATAAAGTGATGATGGATGGAATGGACGCTCACATTTCTGATTCCTTCCGCGAACTCGTGCATGGTATGGGCGACGAAACTCGTCGGAATCACCACCACGTCGGACGCACAGAAATAGAATGTTTCCTGAGCGACTTTCGTTCCTGCGGCGGGATTTCCTTGGAGGAAGCCTTCCACAATACCGATGAATCGTTGGCGCAAGTCTGAGATTGAAGTGAACTCGCGGATATCTACAGCGGAGAGTTTTTCCCCCAGGCCCGGCTCCTTGCACGAAGAAAGAGCCCACTGGGCGAAGTCGTTGGAAAAACCCTGGCGGATGAAGTGATGTTCCTGCAATGTCCGAAATGAATGCTGGAAGATGGAGTCTTCGGGAACCTCACGTAGCGCCTCCAGAAACTCCGAAAGGGTGTTGGCTTTTTGCCGCGTGATCCGCAGCAGGTGAGCCGCTGTATTAAAGTAAAAAGGTTTTGCCGCGGCCTGCGGCACGGCTGAAGTGGGCGCTGTCATGGTTTGTGCCATCAATAGCCTCCTGTCTTTATCGTTAAACGTCAGGCGATTGCTGCTGGCCGCAACTTTTCTTCCCGCACGCGGTCGGTTGCGTCGAGTCTTAAATCGCAGAGTTCAGTAATCAAGTTACCAGCCCAACGGTAGATATTGTTCTCCTTGACGACTTTCCGCATCTGTTGCATGCGTAACTGCTTTTCTTCAGGCTCCATTTCCAGGGCCGTGCGAATAGCTTCCGCCGTCTGGTCTATGTCGTACGGATTCACTAACAGGGCATCGCGCAACTCGCGTGCGGCCCCGGTGAACTGGCTGAGAACGAGCACGCCGCGCTCATCACGCCGCGATGCGAGAAACTCTTTCGCCACTAAATTCATTCCGTCGTGCAAAGATGTGACCAGGCAAAGATCCGCGGCTTTGTAGTAGGGCTCGATCTCCTGGTGACTATGTTGCCGCTTGAGAAATACGATCGGCTTCCACTTTCCCGATTGAAAACGCCAATTTATACGTTCCGCCTCAGCTTCCACTTCGGCAAGGAGATCGTGGTAGCGCTTAATGTGCGTCCGGCTGGGAGAACCAATCTGCACGAAGGTGAACTTCCCCACATATTTCGGATACTTCTCCAGAAAACGCTCGACAGCCAAGAGTCGCTCGTGAATGCCTTTGGTGTAATCCACGCGGTCGACGCCAATTCCCATGAACGAAGCTTCCACTCCAAGCGCGCGCAACAGAGCGGCTCGCTCAAAGTAGTTATGCGGATGCTTGACGCTGTCTGGCTCATCGTCGGTAAGCGCCACGCTGATAGGGAACGGGCGAATGATCGTTCGGTGACCCTGACGCAGGGCGGAGAAGTGTTCCCAATCGACGCGTGATTCGACCACCCGGTCTACTGTCTGCAGGAAATTATTGCAATGAGATTGGATGTGAAAGCCGACCAGGTCAGCACCAAGAAGTCCGTCCACCAACTGGCGTTGCCAGGGGCAGATTCCGAATGCTTCAGGATTCGGCCAGGGGATATGCCAGAAAATCGCGACCCGGGCGTCAGGGCGTTTCTCTTTGATCATGCGAGGAGCCAGGGCGAAGTGATAGTCCTGTACCAGTACGACGGGCTTGTGTATGCCGTCGATTTCTTCCAGAACCGCTTCGGTGAATTTGTGGTTGACCTCGCGATAATACTGCCAGTCCGTGGCGCGAAAAGTCGGCCGGGTGTGAGCGATGTGGCAGAGTGGCCATAAGCCCTCGTTCGCGAACCCGTAGTAATAACCATCCTCTTCGGCTTTGTTCAACCATACCCGCCGCAGGGTATAGCGAGGTTCGTCGGGAGGAACCCTGAGACGGTCGTGCGAGTCGACCGCCTCCATGTCGGCGTTGCCGTGGCCGTGGGCGATCCAAGTTCCGTCGCAGGCGTTCAAGACTGGTTCGAGCGCCGTGACCAAGCCACTGGACGGAACGATTACCTTCACCGATTTTCCTTCACGATGGTGGGTGTACGGTTCCCGATTCGACAGCACAAACAAGCGCCCACCATCGAGCCGTGAACGAACTTGCAAGGAGAGCCGCTCCGGAGTCCAAAGCGCTTCGCCGTTATAGCGCAGTCTCGCTTCGTTTTCCGCCGCGCTGCGTGCCTCAGCCAAGCTTGCCGCTAGCGTCACAACTTCCCGCGCTAGTGGCCGGAAGAGGTCGAGATCGGGCATTTCCTGGCGGGAGGAAACTCTGCCCATGCGCAGGGCTCGCATCCATTGTGCAGCTCGAGCGATCGGTCCTGCGATACTCCAACGCACAATCAGCAATGTGGTCAGGGCGATCAGAAAGACCTGAGCAAGGACGCGCACGAATGTCTCGCGCCACACCCGCAAGCTTTGTGCGCGGATATAAGTTGCGTCGTGAACGACGACTAAACCGCCTATGACTTCTTCCTGGCGATGCAAAGGCAGGGCAAAAACATGAACCGGAGTCGTGCCCAAACGAACGAAGGAACTTTCCGCCTGATCTTGAGCGATGGCTTGCGTTACTTCGGCGGGATTGCCGCTGATCATGCCTTGCAATTCAGGATTGATGGCTATGACCTTTCCCGTCCGGTCATAGACTGCTACTCCGAGGAGGTGCTCGCGATTCGCGAAGCGCTGTACGATGCGTTGGACTCCATGTTCCGATCCACCTTCCCATGATTTTTCCACATTGCCCGCCAGGCTCTCGGCGAGAATTTCAGCCCGCCTTTGGAGTTCAGCGCGTAAATTTCGTTTTTCACCAATGACCTGGTAATAGGAAAATCCGAGCGAGACCAGGGTGATCCCGACAATCAACGACACGATGAGCCGAACACTGAACAATCGCATGGATAAACCCCCTGCCGAGACCATGATGGTCGTCGACGGTGAAAGAAGCTTGAGTCGCCCTTCGGCCAAAAGCGAAACAGACTAAAGTTCTATCGCACTACAGCAGATCGTGCCTACACACAGGTGCAGGATTGTCTTGTCGGCGGAGCTGGTCGCCGAAAAACTTAAGCATGTCATGCGGAGACCGCCAACGAGCATCGGGGATTTACCGTAGAAGGTGGGTGTTGGACTTGTAGTGGAACAGTTGCCAGGGGAGTCGTAAATAGTGGGGAGTCGTAAATAGTAAGGTGAACTTGAGGAGGAGAACTTGTCTTCGGTATCAGTTATTTGTGGGTCGAAAAAGTCCAGGGGTACGCAAGAAGATTGCTGCGTCGCGCTGATCGACAGTTTGCACGCGCTGGGAGGATGAGAATTGATAAAGCCGTCCGGTTGTGTTACCACGCAGCTGGATTGGGGACTGTCGCAGATATAGAAGATCCATTTCTGGAGTTGAAATACGGAGCGACCCCGCTTTAGGTGCTTGGTCCGTACCAGCCGACGGCGATCCGGCTGCCGACAGAGAACCGAGTGCTAGCGCTCTTCGCTTTTTTCCACAACACATAAGCTGGCTCCTTCGGCATGTAGCAAAGTTGGCGCGATGACCTCGCCTTCGCGAGTCAGAGATTGCATGAGGCAGGCCGCTCCGGAAAGCGCAAGCCAGTTGAATATCCACGCGAGAAGATTTCTTGAAAGATAGAGAGCCGCTGGGGCGGCGATCCAAAAACTCAGGCAATTGAAACAATCCATCAGACTACCAACGAAGCTTCGACCTAGGCGGGCACGGATCCTAACAATGATGTCGGCCGGACCGTCTTCGTGTGCAAGCAGATGTGTTACGCGCCAGGTGGCGAGTGCTCCCACTACTAATCTGATTCCGTAACTCGATTCGTCGATCACGCTTGCCCTCAAGAAAAAGACCGAAACGCGATGGACCGGCAGGTTCTCCAGTCCATCGCGTCTTGTTATGTTGCTAGTCAGCGTTCAAGCAGAAGCCTACCGAGGCCTGGTTGTAGTTGTAGGTTTCACCGCTGTTCACGTTGGTCCTGTCCCAAACCTGTAAGGTGAGGGAATAGCCACAGGGATCCATTCCCGTTGTGTCGAGCGTGTAAGAGCCGCTCGCACCCGGATCGGGAATGCCACCACCGTACTCAGTCGATGTTCCCGACGCCGGTACCGGCAGCACGCCGTGTGACGGGAACGAGGGTGGTCCGGAGGGCTGAATCACGAATGAGAACCATCCGAAATCAGAGGCTGTAGCGGTGTAGTTCCCAGTAAACGTATCTCCGGGATTGAAATCACCACATTCTCCTCCCAGCGTAATGTCGAGCAGAGCGACTGGCTGTGCATTGTTGACCAGCACGGTCACCACGTTGCTATGCGCGTCATCGGCCGGGTTGCCGTCGGTATTCAGATCGATCCGCAGATCGTAGGCATTTCCCGTATCCGCAGACGTGGTGTACCACACTCCCATGATGTTGGACTCGACCGCGTGGTCGGAGGAGTAATTTTCGTAGGAGTAGTAGCCGCTGCCCAAATCATGCAGCGTCAATGGCGTTTGCGTCCAACTTACGCCGTTGAACTCGTCGATGGTCAGGGTGAGTCCGATGGGTTCGTTGATGATGGGAGCATAAGAGGAATCCGGCGATCCGTGAGGCTTCTTCATGATGCGGTACTTCATTCCCGCCACCGGGTTCGAAATGAATCCGGCCAGCTTGATGACTCCGCCGAATGGCGCGTCGATGTAGTGAACGCCGGTCTCCAGAGTGTACGCATCGGTGATGCGGCCGCTGCCGTCGATCAATGACTCGTCGATATCGCCTACGCGGCTGAGGAACGGAATCTGTTCGCCAGGCTGAATTGTCGGACCGGGATTGATAAGGATCAGAGTCTCGTCGCTGTTTCCCCACGTCACGGAAGCATACGGATCAGTTGTGGAGGGAGGAACGTTCCAGGACAGAACGGCGCGGACTTTGGCGGTCTTGGCGCCGTCGTCGCAAGGTTGTTGGTGAGAGGTCAAATCGACCGGCAGGAAAACGCTGTACTGCAGTCCGCCCGCAGGAATCTCGCTGAAGTCATGGACGGTGACGGATGTTGTGCCCGCATATTCCCATCCACTGCCCCAGTCGACCCAGAAGGCGACATATTCCTGGCTGCCGGTGAAGCACGGACCGCCGGAATATCCGCTGTCCAACTTGACGTTGATCACGCCGACAAGCTGGCTAAGATTCGGATTCAAGCCGACGCAATCCAACTCTTCGTACGTTGTGTCGCCGTCGGTATTCAGAAGTTGTTCAATGAGACCCGCAAGGTTGATATCCGGGATGCCCGCGAAGGAGGCTTTCGATACCGCTATCTTCGCGGTTGTGGCTTTGGTTGTAGCCATCTGAGCCAAGTTTGGCGCAGTGACTTGCGCGTTGCGTGCGTTAGTCAGTTCAGTGAGTAGATAACGGTGGCCGGGAACTTTCTTGTCTTTGTAGAGAGCGTGCAGATCAGGCGCGCTTAAGCTTTTCGGTACGGCTGCCTTAATGGGCTGCTCCAGATCGACGGCGTTCTTGAATTCCTCTCCCAGCTTGATCTTGGAGTCGACCAGGAACTGATCGAGCAAAATAAAATCGAAGCCGGCAATTTGGATTTGCACATCGACAACATTGCCCCAGATCGGCGTCCAGCCCGCAGTATTGGCCGGCGGAGGCGTGTTCCATGAAAGAATGGCGCGCGCCATGGGTAGATTTTCAAAGAAGCAGAATCCCTCGGCGGGATTGATTTGCAGAGTTGCATCGTATTCGAGAGGCTTAGCTCCCGGGACGTCGTAGACCGTGAAGTTGGTCAGTCCCTGGTCCTGCCAAGTGGCGCCATTGTCGTAGGAGAGATAGAAGCGGACGAATTCCTGCGAACCACTCGAACAGACGTCACCGTCGTAGCCGCTCTCTTGATTGATGTAGACGACAGCTTCCAGCCGGTTGAGTTGGGGATTAAACCCGACGCAGCCGATATTCTCGTAGGCCGTGTCTCCCTGGATATTGAGGACGGATTTGATCCCGCTCTCGTTGAGATTGCCAAAATAGTTTGGATTAGCCAGCAGCAACGCCTTCATATTCTTTCTGGCGATTTCTGGCGCCAACTTAGTCAGCGAAATTTTGTCCGATGCTTTGTTTGCACCCGATCCGGATGCCTTACTCGATTTTTTGTTCATGATGTCGACTCCTTGTGTCCTGCCTGCGTGTCTCACGGTCAGTTTCGCGGTCGGCAGAATAGTGCGAGCGTGCGGAGGAACGTTTCGTCCAAAGGCGTGATTAGAGCTTTCTTTTCCAGAAGATGAGTTGGTTGGGATTCTTACGATTGGGTAGGGAGAAGAGGATAGAGAATAGGACGGCGAGTCGCCAAGAGTCGCCTAATTTGCAGAAAATTTTATGAAACGATTTTCAGGGGCCTCGCACTATTCAGGCAAGTGGGGACATCGCATTAGCGATAAAGCCACCTCTATAGGATCCCGCCCCTGGCAAAACGGTTGGATCCAGTGCCGGAGCCGAAGGGGAAGCGGCTCCGGCGCTCTTTAACTTACTAAATTAGATCTTCTTCTGTTTTGTTGAGTCGCTGTTCCGGCAGTTGATCAGGAGTTTTAAATAGTCCCTATGCGCTCCGCTCGCTCGACCTCGCCCAACAATCACTCCCGAGGAGGCCTCGCGCTGGTACGAGGCAAGGCCCTCCACGCACGTGCCGTCCAAGCTGAAAATGGCAACAATTCCGCACTCCAGGTGCTACACTGTGTGCCAATTGCGGCTCCCCGTGGCATGCCTTTACAATTTCATTCCTTTGACGAAGCCTACCTCCAACGGCTTGCTGCTGGAGACTTTCGCACGCAAGAGCATTTTGTTGCCTATTTTGGCGCACTGATTCAGGTCAAGCTGCGCTCCCGGCTGCATTCTCCCCAGGCGGTTGAAGATATCCGGCAGGAAACCTTTGCCCGATTTTTTGCAGCCCTGCGCGCCGGGAAAATCTTGCAGCCGGAGCGGCTGGGTCCATTTGTGAATTCCATTTGTAACAACGTTTTGCTGGAACATTACCGTGCGGGCTCGCGCAATACTTCCCTGGAAGACGAGGAAAATGACTTTCCCGACAAGCGAATAGGCCCGCTCGGAGCGCTTGCCGAGAAGCAGACGCAGCAAAAAGTGCGCGAAATTCTGGAACAGCTTTCCGAGCGCGACCGCCGGTTGCTGCGCGAGGTTTTCCTCGAAGAGCGGGATAAAGACAGCGTTTGCCGTGACTTTGGTGTGGATCGGGATTATCTGCGGGTGCTGTTGCATCGCGCCAAACAGTCCTTTAAGTCGTTGTATTTGGAGAACATGGGAGAGGGTCCGTCAGCCGGGCTTTCAGCGTAACAAAGGTTGAAACGATTGGATGCTGCCGGTCACTACTTCAATGAGGGGGACGTAAACTTTATGGACCACGATGTGGTGGTTCGGGAAAAGATGACCGAGCGATATCTGCTGGATGAGCTCGATCCCGAAGCGCGTGACGAATTCGAAGGGCACTTTTTTGAGTGTCAAGACTGTGCCATGGATGTCCGCGCGGGTGCAGCGTTCATCGATCAGAGCAAGGTTGTGCTGTCGGAAAAGCCCGCAGAGCTGCCGGATGTTGTGGTAGACAACTCACGGCAGAAGCCGAGCTGGTTCGGCTGGCTGCGGCCTGCTTTTGCGGCTCCCGCGCTGGCGCTGTTGCTGGCGGTGGTCGGATATCAGAATCTGGTCACGTATCCTCAACTGGCAAAAGCACTTAACCGCCCACAAGTGCTGGCTTGGGCGCCGCTGAACCTGGCTACGTACGGCTCCAGCGCTCAGCCGCTCTCTGTGCCCCGAGGCAACGGTTTTGGGTTGTTTGTGAGGATCCCGTCGGATGACAGCTATTCCCAATATAAAGCGGACTTGTATAACCCAGCGGGAAGACTAGAATGGTCGCTCGTAATTCCCGCGGCCTCGGTCCAGGACCATTGGCTGGTGCAGGTTCCGGCGGGAAATCGGGAAGCTGGCACTTATACGTTGGCGGTTAGCGGTGTGACCGCAGCGGGTGATCGCAAAGATATTGGACAGGCGACATTTCAGTTGCAGATTCAGGAGTGAAATCCAGCAGAAGACAAAATAAGGAGCTAACCGTATGGCGACCATGGAACAACCTCCAGTTACTCCAATCGACAGCCACGGAAGACTAGGTGAGTACTCGCACGACTACCATGCTGAGGCACACGTGCTCAGCGGACATCTCCAACTCCCGGTTAAACAACCGATCCAGCAACATGCCCTTGTTGTGTTGAAAGACCGCCGGGGCGGCCACTTCACGCAAACCTCGGAAGACTTCAGCCTAGAAGGGCTGATCACATTCAAGTCCGGGCGAACGCGCGTCTCTGGAAGCCCGAGCCTGAAGCCGGGCCGCGGCTGGGTTACACTTTCCAGTTCGATTTTGGAAGGCATGAATGTTTTCGAGGTTATTACTGCCGATCGAGTGGTGGGACAGGTTTCGACCGATCATCCCCGGGAAGGTGGCCACGTTCCCAATGTGACCTTTCTGGGTACGCACTTTGAAAACTTCCGCATTGGCGGCTATCCGGTTGAGATCGAACTGGATCTAAACATCTGCGGGACGAAGCCAGCCAGCGACCAGCCCTACAAAGCCGATCCCGACTTCCTGGATCGCGTGGTCAAGCAGTGTGCTAGCATTGCCAACAATCCCAGCGTCCCGGATGCGGTAAGAGCGCAGTATCTGGAAGAACTGGCGTACATCGAGCGCCTCGAAAAGCGTTGCAATGGTTCGGAGAGCGCCGAGAACTCCGGGAACGGCAAACGGCAGAACGATCCCCCAATCAAATGCTCACTGGTCAAGAGCTTCGGGAAACTTCCCCCCGGTGTGACGGCGTTCGGCAACGTATTGAATATCCCCGGCTTCGGGATGGTCTCGATCGCGGAAGTGGAAGTAGGAACGGAAGTCCAAGACGAGAAGCCGGAGAACGACAGCAACTACTTCACGCTGAAGATGGTAAACATGAAGTTGGGGTGCATCGGGCACGGCGACGTGACGGCGGGGGTGGTTACGTCAAATGGCAAAACAAGGCCGTAAGTGCTACGATTTGCTGCCTGATATTAGCTGGGACAATAGGTTGCGGGGCCGCTCCTAACCCACAAAAACTCTTTGACCATGCGCACGAAACATTTCTGCATGGCGACCTGATAAAGGCTCAGGAGGAATCCGAAAACGGTGCTGTCCGTTTTCGGACCTCGAACCTCGAATGGGCTTTGCGATTCAGGCTTCTTGAAGCCGAAGCACTGGCTTGGAGTGGACTTTACGATCAGGTTCTGAGTTTACTTGGTCCAACGCCTCCACCTAGTTCTGAGCCTGATTTGGCTATTCGGTGGTTCACGTTGGCCGGTGTCGCGGATGCTCATCTCGGTCGATTCCCCCAGTCGTATCAGTCTCTAACCCAAGCTGACGCTTTATGTGACTCTCTCGCACGATCCGAATGCGGAGACGTAGTTCGAGCTTGGGGTGTTTTGGCCCTCGAGCAAGGAGATATTGAGCGAGCACGGTCGTTCTTCCAAAGAAGTCTATCTTTCGCTCGCGCGCACCAAGATCGCTTCCTCGAATCGACAGCCCTTCTTAATCTTGGTGTGGCGTCACTACAGCAGGAGCATTTCGACGAATCGATTGATTGGTCCACAGCTGCACGTCAGTCCTCGGCAGCTCTTGGTTTCCAGGACATAGAACTTGTGGCTTCGGGCAACCTAGGCTTGGCCTACTACAAAATTGGTGACTCCGAAAAAGCTTTGAATCTTTTCGTGGATGCCGAGAAGCGTGCGGAGCAACTCGGCGACGTCGTCGATCAAGTGGCATGGCTCATCTATGCGGGCTACGTCTACACTGACGATCGCGATTATTCCCGGGCAGAACAGATTTACAGCGAGGCTCTGAGTCTGGCCCAAGGAATTGATAGTAAGCAAGACATTTTCGAAGCACTAAGAGCGCTCGCACGCGTCTCATTGAAGGCGAATAACTTCGAGCGTGCGGAGAAATATGCAAATCGGGCTTTGACCGCGGCGAACCAAAGCGAAAACCGACGCGATCAAATCTACCCAAAATTGATGCAAGGTCAAGTCCTGGCTAGTCGTGGGGATGTGCGCGACGCGCGGAACGTGTTTCAAGAGGTCGCAGCGGACAAAGCAACCACAGTTTTTCTCAAGTGGGAGGCACAGCACTCACTTGCCCGCCTCTATGAAGATCAAAATCAGGCTGCTCTTGCAGACCATGAATATCGAGTTGCGCTCACCACTTTTGAAGGAGCCCGCGACAGCGTCAAACATGAAGATGCACAACTGTCGTTTCTGACAAATGCGGCCAGCATCTATGAGGACTACCTTCACTTCCTCGTAGCTCATGGGCGCTCGAA
>Ga0207032_1143_pt1 | contig 19044 bp, 15 predicted proteins | sample Alteio_BWMinCont_38_FD_153308 | JGI IMG/M metagenome (GOLD analysis project Ga0207032, IMG submission 153308) | Enriched cells from forest soil in Barre Woods Harvard Forest LTER site, Petersham, Massachusetts, United States -... | ecosystem: Environmental > Terrestrial > Soil > Temperate forest >... | reverse complement strand
TCAGCATAAAGATCGGCGCCATTGCCATCGGTGGCGCGCACTTCACGAACACCGGAGAGCGCCCGCAGCCGGTCGAGCAGCTCCGCGGATTGATGGCCGAAGCGAAGGCGCAGCAGATAGCCGCCGGGAACGGAGGCTTTCAATTCGCGGGGCGTGCCCAAGGCGATGACGCGGCCGTGATCGATGATGGCCAGGCGGTGACAAAGCGCGTCGGCCTCTTCCATGTTGTGCGTGGTGAGCAGAATCGTTTTGCCACTTTGATTGTACTCGCGGACGATTTCCCACAGGAGCAAACGCGTCTGCGGATCGAGCCCGGCGCTGGGTTCGTCGAGGAACAGGACTTGCGGATCGTGCATCATCGCGCGAGCGATGGAGAGGCGCTGCATCATGCCGCCGGAGAATCCGCGAACCATCTGGTCGCCGCGGTCGCGGAGCTTAAAGCGGTCGAGAAGCTCTTCCGCGCGCTTGATGCGTTCGTGGGAAGAAAGGCCGAAATAGGCGCCGTGAAAAACGAGAATTTCGCGCGCGGTCAGGGAAAAATCCAGATTGGGGCGCTGGGCCACCACGCCGATCAAGCGTTTGACCGCAACCTGGGATTTCCAGACATCGTACTCGCCGATGAACGCCTGGCCGCTGGTCGGACGGACGCGCGTGGTGAGGACGCCCACAGTGGTGGACTTGCCGGCGCCGTTGGGGCCGAGGAGGCAGAAAATTTCTCCGGGAGTGATATCCAGAGAGATGCCGTCGAGCGCGACGATTTCCGGCCGGGGCTGCTTGACCTTGCCTTTCGGGGCGGCGAAGGGGAAGCTGCCACCGGCAGCGACCGGAGGGGGCGAGTTGTAGATTTTGCGCAGGTCGCGGGTGCGAATGCCGGCCAGCATAAGAATTTCCTTAGGCACGCCCTGGAGATGCGTTTAGGCGGCGGAGTTTTGCGTTGGTGCAACCGATGGCTCTAAGTACGCATGTGATGATTTCAAAGTAACGGGAGGGATGTCAATTTCGGGGTTTTCATGGAGTGCGGCAGCCCAGCTGCCGCTTTTCCTCCTTGCGACCCCCTAGAAAGGCTAGAAGCGCATCCTCTTCCCAAGAATTCGCGGTAGAATGCCGGCTTCATTCATCCACATTCCAAACGAGGAAACTGGAACTATGACGAAGAGAAGAAACGGACTTGGTGAGCAGTTCTTAAAGACCGCTGTCGGCGTGGCGCTTGTTCTCTCCCTTGCAGGAGTTCGGGCTAACGCGCAGCGGTTGCTGCCGCTGGATCCTGCCGAGCCGGCGACGGGAAAACCACAGCCGAAGCTTTTGCCGCGTCCGGCAGGGGGCGTCGTGCGGGCGTCGGTGGATGAAAAATCGATGCGGGTGCTGATCGCGAAGCTGGTGGCGTGCGGGACACGGCTGACGCTTTCTTCGTGGGACGACCCGAAGCGCGGGGCTGGGTGCGGGCGTGACGCCATCGCGGCGCGATTCAATGAAATCGCGAAGGATTCCGGCGGGAAATTGCAGGTAGTGGTGGATAAATTCGAAATGACGTCCGAGCGGACGTCCTCGAAGCCGACTCCGCTGGAAAACGTTTACGCGATTCTTCCGGGGAGCGATCCGCAGCTGGCGAAAACGATTTTTATTGTGTCGGGACACTTTGATTCGCGGCCTTCGAACGTGATGGATCCGCAGGCGGATGCGCCGGGCGCGGACGATGATGCTTCCGGCGTGGCCGTGAGCGTGGAGTGCGCGCGGCTGCTGAGCAAGGCGGGAGCGAAGGGCCGAGGGACGTATCGCGCGACGATCCTGTTCGCCGCCGTCTCGGGCGAAGAACAAGGGCTGCTCGGCAGCACCCACCTCATGGACTGGGCAAAGCAACAGGGGTACACCGTGGGAGGAATGCTGGACGATGACATCGTGGGCGCCGATCCCGCGGCGGGTGCGCCGCATCGCGTGCGGCTGTTTTCCGGGAACGGCGAGATGGATGACGCAGATTCGCCTTCGCGGGAAATGGCGCGCGCAATCGAAGAAATTGATGGGCGCGCGGCGATTCGAATGATCTTTCGAATCGACCGGTACGGGCGCGGAGGCGATCACTATCCGTTCTATAAAGCTGGATTGCCCGCGGTGCGGTTCACCGAGCCGTTGGAGGATTACAATCACCAGCATCAAACGCCGCGCACGGAAAACGGCGTCGAGTACGGCGATTTTGAAAAATACCTGAACTTCACGTTTATGGGCGACGTGGCGCGCGACAATGCCGAGGCGCTGCGGCAACTGGCGCTGGCTCCGGCGCCGCCGACGGACGCGAAACTCACCGGCGCGGTAACGCCGGACGCGAAAGTGAGCTGGGCCGCGGAAGAAGATGCGGAGCGCGCGGGATTCGAAATCCTCTGGCGCGAAACGAGCGAGCCGCGCTGGACGGTTTATGACTTTGCAGCCGCGCCGGGCGAAACGGTATTGAAGGGCGTTTCGACGGACAACCACTTTTTTGCCGTTCGCTCCGTCGGCAAGAATGGCGCTCGTTCGATTGCCGTTCCGACCGAAATAGCGCGCCGGCCGCCGCCACTTCCGACACCGACTAAACAATGATTAGGTGACGGATATCAGTGAGGAGCAATTAGAAATCGAAGCCTGTGTAGGGAGTGTATGGGCGCGGTTGCGACAGGATGAGATTCAGTCTCGCCGTAACGAGATGCGGCCTTACAAAGGAAAACGGCTGGCAGCAAATGCTGCCAGCCGTTCCTGTTTTCTATGCAATGGGGCGAATCTTACCGATGTCCGCCGCCGTTGGAGCCACCGCCATGGTTGCCGTGGGAGCTTCCACCACTATGACTTCCTTGGTTGCCACCACCGCCTGAGCTGTGTCCATTACCGCCGTTGTGACCGTATCCACCACGCCCAGAGTTGCCGTTGCTTCGGCCCTGGTTGCTCACGGAGTTCCCGTTGTTGTGAGTGTAGTTGCCGCTGCCGCGGCCGGAATATCCGTTGCCGCCGCGTGCATAGTTACCGTTGCGGTTGCCGTTGTAGCTGTTGGCGCGCCCAAAGTTGCCATTACCGCGGCCATAGTAGCCGTTGTTATATCCTGGAGCGTAGCCACGCCCGCGTCCGTTGTAGCCGTATCCGCCACGACCATAGCCGTGGAACCACGGGCCGGCGCCGATGAAGACACCGCCGACAAAGTAGTCGGGACCGTAGAAGCCATACGGCGCGCACGTGTACGGGTAATAGTCGTAGTAACCGTAGGCGCAAACGGGAGCCACGCCGGCGTAGCCGTAACCCGGGTTAACACCAATGCCGACGGAAACTTGAGCCTGGGAATAACTTGCGGTAAGCATGAACATGCCGAGTAAAGCGAAATACTTTAGATAGCGCATCTTAGACCTTTCGTCAGATCCGGAAGACCTGTTCTAAACCTAACTGGATCTGAAAGGCCTACTGACACCTCAGGTTAGTCTGAAGCGCCCCCTGTATTCCTATAAACCCCAAAGCCGGGAAAGAGTTGCATGACGCTTTCCGGGGCGAAAAAAGTGCGTTTTCGGCGGCAAGCGAAGGGGGCTTACTCGCAGTGGTCGGGGTACCAGAGGCGGGCGCACTCGGGACACATGCCGTGGGAAAATTCGACCTTGGAGCGCTCACGGATGTAGGTCTCAATCTGCTGCCACTTCCCGTTTTCGTCGTGAATCTTCTTGCAGGAAGCGCAGATGGGCAAAAGCCCGGTGAGGGAGTTCACCTTGGAGATGGCTTCCTGCAAATCGGAAATGAGCTGCTCGCGTCCCGCTTCGTCATGCTTGCGCTCACTGATGTCGCGGCCGTTGATGACCACGCCGCGAATGACGGGGTGGTCCAGCAGATTGTAAGCGACAACTTCCAAAGAGATCCAGGTGCCGTTGGCGTGGCGGGCGCGGTACTGGATGGAATCCCGTGCGCCGGGATTCTTCCAGAATTCATTCAACGCCAATTCGACGGTTGGACGATCTTCGGGATGAATCAGCTCAAAGCCGGTGGCGCCGATCATCTGTTCCTGGGTGTAACCCAAGACTCGATTTATTGACGGGCTCATGTAGCGGATCTTGGCATCGGCATCGCGAATAGTGAGGATGTCGTGGCTGTTTTCCACCATGAGGCGGAACTGCTCTTCCATCTCGCGGCGCGCCTTCTCCGACTGAAAGGACTCGTCGATTTTCCGGAGGATGCAGCACACCAAATGGCCATCCTGAGAATCGACGGAGCTGACGCTCATTTCCAGAAGAAGCGCCGTACCGTCCTTGCGAATGCCAGGTATCTCCATTTCGACTCGAGCGGGCCGGAAGCCGGGAACACTCGTGGAACCAGCGGTTTGCCGCTGGTGCGCCTCGCGAAATACTTCGGGAAGCAGCGCTTCGAAATGCAGCCCGATCATTTCGTCCGGTTCGTAGCCGAAGAGTTCTTCGGTCTGCGCGTTCGCCAGAAGGACCAAGCCATGGGCATCGATGACGAGTATGCCTTCGGGAGCGGAGACGAGCACAGCTTTGGATACCGCCTCGCGGCGGGTGGGTTTTTCCTGAGTCATAATTCCTTTTCCGAATCGAACTAGCAGGCCTAAGGTTTGAAACGATTCAAGAGGCAGCTGCTTGCAGACAAGCGTCAGGTGCAACGTTGACGAGAATAGATTCTCGATTTGCGCGTGTCCATGCCGATTGTACTGGTACGGTAAATAGTACAAGGACAGGGGTCGCCAAAAAAAAAGGACAGGTGCGTCTTTTGCATGGCCGGCGCTGCTGAATCGATTTATTGCAGGGGAGGAACGACCGGCTGGGCAAACGTGATGAAGTGGCCGCCGGGATCCTGAACGCCAAATTCCCTCATGCCGTAAAAAGCGGTGCGGACAGGCATGACGATCTTCACGTCCTTCATGGCGGCAAGCACGGCGTCGAGCTCGTCCACCTCCATGTAGAGATAGGTGGGACCCTTCCTGGCCAGCGCGGACATGGATGGCGGCGCGTCCTTTTCCACGCTCGAATAGGTCTGGTACATCACCTCGGCGGAGCCCTTTTGGAGAGTAACGAAGCCGAGCCGGTTGCCGTCGGGAACTTCGATGGTCCGCTCGAAGCCGAGACGATCGACCCAGAAGGGGAGGATGGGCTCAATCTCGTTGACCAGCAGGACCGGGGTGATGCGCTTGACGTTCATGAGTGATTCTCCTGAGTTGGATTGGTATTCGAATTGGCGTTCGAAACGGGAAGTCCAGACAGCAGCGCGAGAGTGGCAAGGGCCGCGAGCACGAAGCGGATGCTTCGGGAGAGCTGGAGTGCATGGTCGATGTTCTCCTTGACAGGGCGTTCGTCTCGTTTACACTAGTAGTCAGGGATGACTATTCTAAATAAGACTAGTCAGGCCTGACTACGATGTCAAGGAGCTTTTCATGGCTACCACTACACGACGGCTCGGCGACTTGGTCTCCATCGGGCCGGCGATGCTCAGGGACTTCCAGATGCTGGGCATCCGCAGCGTTTCCCAGTTGGCGAAGTAAAATCCGCAGCGGATGTATGCACGGCTGAATCGCGCGACCGGGCAGCGGCAGGATCCCTGCGTGCTCGACACTTTTTGCGCGGCGGTGGCGCAGGCTCGCAATCCGCGATTGCCGGCGGAGCAATGCCAGTGGTGGTACTGGAGCAGGAAACGGAAGTCCGCGCGGTAACAAAAAAAAAGATGAAGAGAAAAAGTAACGGCGGGGCACGGAGCGCACAGAGCCTCCCAGAAAAATCGGCGGCCAGCAACCGGTGGCCCTTGGTTCTGGCTACGGCGCGCAAGCCGGAGCGCGCAAAACGCGGGCAGGAGCTGACGACGCCGGATCTGGTGGTGCTGAGCCTGCTGGCCGAACAGCCGATGTACGGCTATCAGGCGAACATGGAACTGGAGCGGCGGGAGATTTGGGACTGGGCGGAGGTTTCGCGGCCACAGGTGTACTACTCGCTGGAAAAACTGGCGGGCATGGGATTGCTGCGAAAGTTGGAGCCCCGCGAACGGAAGGCGAGGCTGCATCGCGACACGTTCGAAACAACGGAGCAAGGCCGCACAGCGCTGGCCGACGCTCTCGAGCGCGCGGAGTGGATAACGCAGCGCGACCGCCCTGCTTTTCTGACTTGGCTGGCGTTGTCCTGGCTGGCACGGCCCGGCGTCTTCCGGAAGCAGTTGAAGAAAAGGCGGAAATTCCTGCTGAAGGAGCTGAAAAGAGAAAAGGCGACGCTGACGTCAATTTACGCTGAGGTGGGGCACAAGTTCCACGAAGCCGTGTGGATGGTCGGGTTGATGATCTCTCAGCTTCAAATGGAGATCCGCTGGAACAGACACCTAGAGCAGAGCCTGGCGAGAAGAGCCCGGGCAGTTTATCCCTCGGTATTCTCGGAAAACTTGCCGAAATAAAGCGGAGGGCCCGCGCCGGCGAGGCGGTTTCGCCAACTAAACTATCGCACGGTCATCAATTCGGGCCTCGACGGCGCGGTCCAGACGACATTGCCTTTGTCATCGTAGAACTGCAAACCTGGCTCGCTCGGAAGTTTTTGGGTGGGAACGACGTAGACGCGCCCATTTAATTGGACCGTTCTTCCGGTGGCATTCAAACTCAAGCGAGCATACACGTGGCCGTCTTCATCCTTGAGAAGGAACTGCTGCGCTTCGATCGTGCCGGCGCGAATGACCTGCTTGTCGAAACTGTCCGCGGGCTTTGCACCCATGAGAAGGAAGGCCACGCCGAAAAGCGAAAGAAGAGCGCTGGCGAGTTTCCAGCGGCGGTTCTGCGATTCAAGTTTTTCAACGCGGGCGAACAAACTCTGAAGCTCGATAGCGGAATTTTTCATGGCGACCTCCGGAATAATTGTGATGGGAGAGGTTCTGGATTGGTTGGACGCGCGGATCCAGCCAGCGGTGAGCAGCGCTGCGGATGCGGTGGGCGAAAGACAAAGGCTTGAAGGCTGGCGCCTTGCCGACTATAAACGTTGAGATCCTTCAGGCATCCTTATCGGATGCCTTCAGGATGACACCGCTAGGAGGAAGAGCCATTCCTAGCCCGTTCCTAAGGGTTGAGGGAGGCCAATGAGGGGCGATTCTTCCTAAAGGTTGAGGGAGCCTTCGAAGGCGACGCGGGCTTTGCCGGATTCGCTGCGCTCGATGCGGCCGATGCGGAAGAATTTTTCGCGGCGCTTCTTGAGGTCGGCTTCGACGGATTTCACGTTTTTTGGCGGGACCGCGAGAATCATTCCGACACCCATGTTGAAGGATTGCAGCAATTCGTCGGTGTCGATTTTTCCGAGCTTGGCGAGATATTTGAAAATGGACGGCACCGGCCAGGAGGCCAAATCGATTTGCGCCTTTACGCCGGTGGGGAGCACGCGGGGAAGATTTCCGGGGATGCCTCCGCCGGTGATATGCGCGAGGGCGGAAACCCAGCCGCGCGCGACGATGTTTTTCAGCGCCGGGGAGTAGCACAAATGGGGCTTGAGCAGCTCGGCGCCGATTTTGTTTCCGACTTCGGCGACGTAATTGTCCGGTTTCAGACGGGCGACTTCGAAAACGAGCTTGCGCGCCAGGGAATAGCCGTTGGTGTGAAGTCCCGCGGACGGCAGGGCCAGTAAAGCGTCCCCAGGCTTCACGTTCTTGCCAGTCAAAAGTTTTTTGCGCTCGACGACGCCGACGATGAAGCCGGCGAGATCGTATTCACCGGGCGGATAAAATCCGGGCATCTCCGCCGTTTCGCCGCCGATGAGCGCGCAGCCAGCTTTGCGGCAGGAGCGGCTCATGCCTTCGACGAGCTGCTCGACAACCTGCGGCACAAGTTTGCCCATGGCGAGGTAGTCGAGAAAAAAAAGCGGCTCGGCGCCCTGCACGAGAATGTCGTTGATGCAGTGATTGACGAGATCGCCGCCGACGGTGGAGTGCACGCCCATGGCCATGGCGACTTTCAGTTTGGTGCCGACGCCATCAGCGCTGGAGACCAGCACCGGCTCTTTCCACTTTTTGGGGTCGAGAGCGAAGAGCGCGCCAAAACTGCCGATGCCGCCCAGCACGCCGGGAGTGAAGGTGCGGCTGGCATGATGACGGATGCGCTGCTTGGCGTCATCCGCGACGGCGATATTCACCCCAGCATCGGCGTATTTCATGAGAGACCCGTGCGCTTCCGTTCCCAAGCGGGCGAGAATTTTCGCCCGCCGTTCACATTGAGGAATTCACGCGCGCGCCGTGGAGGGTCGCGGCGCTTGCTGCCAACTTTGCTGCTTCAACAAAAATCTAAAAGGTCTGGAAGATGCGCTTCCAGCGCACCGTGCCGGGATGCAAGATCACATTCGCGTAAGCGAAAAAACGCTCGCGAATCTGCCCGGGCTGCCAAGGATCCTCCCCGACGTTGAGCGACATGTAAATAATGACGGGCGTACCGATAATGTCCTTGCGCGGGACGCAACCCCACCAGCGGCTATCGTAAGAATTGCCGCGGTTGTCGCCCATCACAAAATAACAATCGGCGGGAACTTTGTACGGCAAGTGCATCTCGTAAGGCTCGCTGGCGCCGGTGGTATAGGTTTCCACGAGCCGCTGGCCGTTGACCCACACAGCGCCATCGTGAATGTCGATGGAGTCGCCGGGCAGACCGATAACGCGCTTCACATAGTCAGGCGTATCCGGAGCAAAAGGCGGCTTGAAGATGATGACCTGCTGGCGCTTGGGATTGCGCCAAAGAGAAACGTGCCAGTTGGTGAAGGGCACGCCGGCATCGTAGCCGATGCGGCTCATGATGAGGTGGTCGCCGATCAGCAGCGTTTTTTCCATCGAGCCCGAGGGGATGACGCGGGCTTGCCCGATCGTGCCGTTGATGAGCAAGAAGGCGAGGCCCACCCAAAACCAGGCGATGATCTCGCGCTGAATCTTTGTTTTGACCGGCACGTTTGCTTCTTCCGGCTTGTTCTTTTTTTCAGTTTTTTCAGTTTTTTCAGTTTTCACGTTGCACCACCACCGGCCGCTCTACGGGCGCGGGCTCAATTTCGCTGCTGGGAGTAGCTTCGCCGGACTTGCCGTTGGAGGCGCTTTCGCGGACTTCCAGCTGGACGAGATCCGTCGGATATAGGCCCGTATAACAAGACGTACAGAATTTGCCTTCGGTATCAGCCACGGCCTGGCGAAGGGCAGGCATCGAAACATAGCCGAGCGAATCCGCGCCCAGGAATTTGCAGATTTCCTCGGGCGTATTGGAAGAGGCGATCAGCTCCTCACGCGTCGGCGTATCCACACCGTAGTAGCACGGCGAAATGGTGGGCGGGCAACTGATGCGCACGTGGACTTCTTTTGCGCCTACATCGCGCACCATGCGGACGATTTTGCGGCTGGTGGTGCCGCGCACGATGGAATCGTCGACGAGGATGACACGCTGGCCTTCGAGGAGGCCGCGGATGGGATTGAGTTTGAGCTTCACGCCGAAATTACGGATGGCTTGCGATGGCTCGATGAAGGTGCGGCCGATGTAATGGTTGCGGATTAACCCCATGCGGAAAGGGATTTTCGATTCGAGAGCGTAGCCAACGGCGGCGGGGACGCCCGAATCAGGGACCGGCACGACGATGTCCGCTTCGACGGGATGTTCGCGCGCAAGGAGGCGGCCGAGCATCTCGCGGCTTTCGTTTACGGAGCGGCCGAAAATAATGCTGTCCGGGCGGGAAAAGTAGACATGCTCGAAAATGCACTGCTGGAGCGGCTTTTCGGGCGCGAAGTGGATGGACTCGATTCCGGATTTCGAGATGCGCACCATTTCGCCGGGCGCGATTTCGCGGACGTATTGCGCGTTGATGAGATCAAAGGCGCAGGTTTCGGAGGCCACCAGCCAGGCCACGAAGCCGCCGGGAGTGGTGAGCTTTCCGAGAGATAAGGGGCGGAAGCCGCGCGGGTCGCGCACGGCATAGAGTTCGTCGGTGGTAAGAACGAGAAGCGAGTAGGCGCCTTCGACTTGATTGAGGGCATCGCCGAGCGCTCCGGAAAGATTGCGGGCTTGGGAGCGCGCGATAAGATGCACGATGACTTCGGTGTCACTGTTGGTCTGGAAGATGGAGCCGCGATGCTCGAGTTTGCGGCGCCAGTCGGCGGCGTTGGTGAGGTTGCCGTTGTGGCCGAGAGCGACCTTGCCCTTGTTGCAGTCGATCATGATGGGCTGGGCGTTGAGGAGCGCCTTGTCACCGGCGGTGGAGTAACGCGTGTGGCCTATCGCGAGGCTGCCGGGGAGCTGCGCAAGAACGGTGGGCTGAAAAATTTCTTCGACCTGGCCCATGGCGCGGTGCAGGTGGAGTTCTGTTCCGTCGCTCGAAACGATGCCGGCGGATTCCTGGCCACGATGCTGCAGCGCGTAGAGGCCGAGATAGGCGAGGTTGGCGGCTTCGGGATGGCCGAAAACGCCGAAGACACCACACTCGTCGTGGAAATGATCGTCGGGTATGTTGAAGGTTCGTGCCACTATGTCAGCCTCTTCAATCTTCTGTTTAGTGACCACGAAAGAAGCAACGCGCCAAGTCCGGTAGCTGGTATTGTGGCCCAAAGGAGCTCCTGCCAGGCATAAGGCTCATGGGAGAAAGTGTCTAACGCCAGCCAAACGATCGCCCACAGGAACAAAATGGAGCACATAAACCTTGCGCGGCTGCGATCCCGGAGCAAGGCTGAAGAAACGTAAAAAAACAAACCAGCGGTCAGTAGAAATACCAATTGTGGGGTGCGTGAGAAGTAGTGCCCGTAAAACCTAATGTCAAATCCGAGGGAGAGATACGTGAGGTAACCAAAGAAAGCGCTTTCTACCAAACAGATAGGACTTAGAAAGCGATGCTCGAAGCTGTACGTGTTCGTCATTTCTATTTCGGTTGCAACGTTCGTTCGAGTGAATGGGCCCAGGCGTCGCGGAGCGTTTCGATGGAACTGTCGATCACCGCGCGCCCCTTATGTTCGATGCGGAAAGCATCGCCGCGGGTGACCTTGCCGAGCTCGTGCGCCCCTACGTTGTATTGTCTCGCAATATCGAGAACGGCGGCAAGTTTTGAGGGAGTGACGGAGACGATGGCGCGGGCGCCGCGTTCGTTGAAGAGGGCGTGTTCGGCGGAAGCAGAGTCGTTGGTTAGGCGAACAGTTGCGCCGAGGACGGGCGGGGCAAGCCCCGCCCCTACGCCGGAAGATGACGCGGCGAAACAGGATTCGGCGAGGGTGACGGCGAGGCCGCCGTCGGAAATGTCGTGGGCGGATTGGAGGGAGCCTTCGGCGGCGAGAGCGACTAGGCAATCGATTAGGCGTTTTTCGGCAGCGAGGTCGATGGCTGGCGGTTCACCGGCGACGATGGCGGCGATGGTTTTGGAGTATTCGGAGGAGGAAAATTCGCGGGCGAGTTCAGAAGTGGCGAGTGGCGAGTGGCGAGTGGCGAGTTCAGAAGACGGAGAAGCCCGATTGGCAGATTTGTCGCCGAACTGGTGTTCGGCGTTCCCAGGAAAGGCTGGCGCGCCATCGAGCAGGACGATGATGTCGCCGGCTTCGCGAAAGGCGATTTTTAGCACGCGGGAGGCGTCGTCGAGAATGCCGAGGACGCCGATGACGGGCGTGGGGTAGATGGATTTGCCGAGAGTTTCGTTGTAGAAGCTGACGTTGCCGCCGGTGATGGGCGTGCCGAGGGCGGTGCAGGCTTCGGCGAGGCCGTCGATAGTTTCGCTGAATTGCCACATGACTTCGGGTTTTTCCGGGCTGCCGAAGTTGAGGCAGTTCGTGGCGGCGATGGGGCGCGCGCCGCTGGCGGCGACGTTGCGGGCGGCTTCGGCGACGGCGTGCATGGCGCCTACACGTGGATTCAACTGGCACCAGCGGCCGTTGCCGTCGGTCGAGAGCGCCAGCGCTCGCTTCACGGCGCCTGTTTCTGGATCCTTGATCCGCACGACCGCGGCATCGCTCGCGCCCGGGCCTGCGAGCGTGTTGGTGCGCACACTGGTGTCGTACTGGTCGGTGATCCAACGTTTGGAAGCAATCACGGGTGAAGCCAACAACTGCAAGAAATTCCCGGTGAGGTTCGTGCCTTCAGCGGTGAAGGCGAACCAGTCTTTTTCCGTTTCGACACGCGGGGCGGGGGCGGAAAGCGGACGCTGATACACCGGGCCTTCTTCCGCCAGGGGATGCGCCGGAATTTCCGCGACGACTTTCCCGTGATCTTTCACGCGCATCAAGCCGCCGTCGGTAACCTGGCCGACGACCATCGCGTCGAGTCCCCACTTCTTGAAGACGCCGAGGACTTCGTGCTCGCGGCCTCTCTCGGCGACGAGCAGCATGCGCTCCTGGGATTCGCTGAGCATAATTTCGTACGGCGTCATGCCTGTTTCGCGCTGCGGAACTTTGGCGAGGTCGATCTCGATGCCGGTGCCGCCGCGCGAAGCCATTTCCGTGGTGGAGCAGGTCAGGCCCGCCGCGCCCATGTCCTGAATGGCGACGACTGCGCCGGTGTGCATGGCTTCGAGGCAGGCTTCGAGGAGTAGCTTCTCCATGAAGGGGTCGCCAACTTGCACGTTGGGGCGTTTTTGCTTTGACTCTTCGGTGAATTCGGCGGAGGCGAGCAGCGACGCGCCGTGAATGCCGTCGCGGCCTGTCTTTGCGCCGACGTAGATTACGGGATTGCCGATGCCTTTGGCCTTGGCGAGAAAAATTTCTTCTTTTTTGGCGATACCGAGAGCGAGCGCGTTGACGAGAGGATTCTGCGAATAGCATGGCTCGAAACAGACTTCACCGCCGACGGTGGGCACGCCGAAACAATTCCCGTAGCCGCCGACTCCGCGAATCACGCCGTCGAGGATGCGGCGGTTGGCGGCGATGGTGGCATCGTCTGCGGCGGGCGGGGCAAGCCCCGCCCCTACGGATTTTGTGATGGGGCCGAAGCGGAGGGAATCGAGGATCGCAATGGGGCGCGCGCCCATGGTGAAAATGTCGCGAAGGATTCCGCCCACGCCCGTCGTCGCGCCCTGGAAGGGTTCGACGTAACTCGGATGATTGTGCGATTCGATTTTGAAAGCGGCGACGAGGCCGTCGCCGATGTTCACGACGCCGGCGTTTTCTCCCGGACCTTGCACGACGAGCTTGCCGCGCGTGGGCAGGCGCTTCAGGTGCACCTTGCTCGATTTATAGGAGCAGTGCTCGCTCCACATCACGCTGAAGATGCCGAGTTCGGTGATGTTCGGATCGCGGCCGAGGATTTGTTTCACGCGCGAATATTCTTCGGCGGTGAGGCCGTGTTCGGCGGCGATTTCTGGTGTTACTTTGATTTCTGTAGTTGCAGTTGCCATCAAGCGGTGGCCTTTGCGGCGCCGACGAGTGCTTCGACCATGGAGCGGAAAATGACCAGGCCGTCGGAGGAGCCGAGAGCGGATTCCACGGCGCGTTCGGGATGCGGCATGAGACCGGCGACGTTGCGCTCGCGGTTGCAGATGCCGGCGATGTTGCGCACTGCGCCGTTGGGATTGCCGGCGTTGTCATCCGAGCCGTCGTGAGTGGTATAGCGGAAAATCACCTGGCGATTTTTTTCGAGATCAGCGAGCGTGCTGTCATCTACCGTCCAGTTGCCATCGGAATGAGCGATGGGAATTTTGAGGATCTGGCCTTTCTGCGCGGCGTTGGTGAAGGGCGTATCTGTTTGCTCGACGCGAATGTAAACATGGCGGCAGATGAAACGCAGGCCGCTATTGCGCATCATCGCGCCCGGAAGCAGGCCCGCTTCGCAAAGAATCTGGAAGCCATTGCAGACGCCGAGAACCATTCCGCCGCTGTTTGCAAATTTTGCGACGGACTTCATCACCGGAGAGAAGCGCGCGATGGCGCCGGTGCGCAGGTAATCGCCGTAGGAAAAACCGCCGGGCAGGATGATGGCGTCGCAATTCGCCAGATTTTCCGATTGGTGCCAGATAAATTCGACAGGCTTTTCGAGGACGTTGCCGATGGCGTAAAACGCGTCGTGGTCGCAATTGGACCCGGGAAAAACTACGACTCCAAATTTCATGTAGTGGCAGCCCCCTGGTGCGTTGCGGGAACTTCTATTTTAGCACACACGCTCGGGTTCGGGCTGGAGAGGACAAAACAAGAATAAAGATAACGCAGAGGCGCAGAGAGCACGGAGAAACCGCAGAGAAGAGAAATACTCTACTTTCGTTTCTTGGTTGCTTTGCGTCGCTTCGATTTCTTCGCCGGCTTCTTGGGTTTCTCTTCGGCAGCTAATTCACGGCGTTTCTTTGACGCCCAACCCGGTTTGTTAACCTGACGGCCGCGAGCAATTCCCAGGCCATCGGCGGGAACATTTTCGGTTATGGTCGAACCCGCGGCGACGTATGCGCCATCACCGACGCGCACGGGCGCGACCAGCGCCGTATCGCTGCCGATAAAAACTTTGTTCCCGATCGAAGTCGGGTATTTGTGAAAGCCGTCGTAGTTGCAGGTAATGGTGCCCGCACCGATGTTGCTCTTCGTTCCGATTTTCGCGTCGCCCAGGTAGGAGAGGTGCATGGCCTTGGTGCCTTCGCCGATCGTGCTCTTTTTGAGTTCGACGAAATTGCCGATGCGCGCGCCGGCTTTCAGATGGTTGTCCGGCCGCAACCGCGCAAACGGGCCGATGATGACGCCTTCGTCGAGGCGGCTCTGCGCGACGACGCAATGCGGCTCGACGGTGACGTCATCGCCAAGAACGGCGTCAGTCAAGACACTGCCCGTTCGAATCGTGCAGCGCGCGCCGATTTTCGTTTTCCCCAGCAATTGAACGACGGCTTCGATAACGGTATCTTCGCCCGCGGTTACTTCGGGATCAATCAGCACGGTCTCCGGCAACTGAATCGTGACGCCGTCATCCATCAACGCGGCGCGTTTCCGCTCGCGGAAGATGCGGTCGACTTCGGCAAGATCGGCGCGGGTATTGCAACCCAGTACTTCACGCGCATCTTCAGCCACTTGGGCCAGCACGGTCTCGCCTTTGGCGTTCAGCACGGCGATAGCGTCGGTCAGATAGAGCTCGCGGTGCTTGTTGTTGGGCTTGACCTGCCCCAGGGCCGGCCAGAGCTTCTCCAGAGTGAAGCAATAAATCGCCGAATTGATTTCGTTGATCTCGCGCTGCTCGTCGGTGAGCTGCGATTCCTCGACAATCGCCGAGACCAGCGTCTCGGACTTTCGAACGACACGGCCATACCCCGCGGGATCAGCCAGCACCGCGGACAGAATTGTTGCGGCCGCATTCCCGTTGCGATGCGCAGTGATCAGCGCCTTTAAAGTTTCCGTGCGTACGAGCGGGGCGTCGCCTGGAAGCACAACGGCGTATTTCGCCCGGCCTAAAGCGCGCTTCGCTACTAGCACGGCGTGGCCTGTCCCGTCCTGCGGCTGCTGTAGAATCGTTGTCGCCCCGAGCGGCTCGACTACCGCGGCGACTTGCTCGGCCTGGTGGCCTACGATGACCACCGTCTCGCGCGCCTTCAGCGGGTCACAAGCGCGCACCATTTGTTCGACGAGCGTGCGTCCACCGGCGCGGTGCAGCACCTTCGCCAGGCTGGACTTCAGCCGCGTGCCTTTGCCTGCGGCCAGAATGACGATGGCTAGATCGTTGTTGGACATGGTTCGAAGCCCATTCTGCGGGAGCAGCGTCTATTCCGCAATGAGGTGATGTACTGAACGCAGCGAATCGCTAATCAGTGGCGGGGGCGGGGGAGAGAGCGTTGAGGTAGGAGCCGCTTTCGGGGACGGCGGCTTCGCCGGTAGTGATTGTCCAGAGGGAGGGGTCGGCAAGGAGTCGGCTCACAAGCTGGGTATGCAGGGCGTGGCCCGCCTTGTGGGCCTCCACGCGTGCCAGAAGCGGCAGGCCCGCCAGCGCCAGGTCACCAATCAAATCCAGGGCTTTATGCCTGCCAAACTCGTCGGGAAAGCGCAGCGGCCCATTCATCACGCCGTCGTTGGTGAGCACAATGGCATTGTCGAGCGAACCGCCGCGAATCAGGCCCATGGCTTTGAGCGGCTCGATGTCGCGCTCGAAACAGAATGTCCGCGCCCTCGCAAGAAGGTGGCGGAAGGTGTCCGGCCCGACCAGCATCTCCACTTCCTGTTGGCCAACCAGCGGGTGCGGAAAATCCACATAGCAGCGCACGCGGAACTCGTCGGCAGGATAGATGCCGATGCGGCGATCCCCTTCGATGACCTCCAGCGGCTTCAGAACCTTCAGAAAACGCCGCTTTCTGCGCAGCTTTCGCACTCCGGAGTGCTCCAGCATCTGCATAAAGGGCTCGGCGGAGCCGTCCAAAATCGGCACTTCGATGGAATCAATGTCGATGAAAATGTTGTCGATGCCGCAGGAATAGATGGCAGCCAGCAGGTGCTCGGTCGTGGAGAGCAAAACGCCTTGCTTCATGAGGCTGGTGGCGTAACTTACCCGGGCGACGTTGTGCCCTTGAGCTTCGATGGGGAAGTTTTCGAGGTCCACGCGGCGAAAGACGATGCCGGTTTCCGCGGGAGCGGGAACCAAGCGCACGTGACCGTACATGCCGGTGTGGAGGCCCACACCCTCAGCAGAAGTTTCGCGCGCAATGGTAGTCTGGAACATGCCCGTACGGCTATACTAGCATGTTGTCTACCAACGGTTCCCAACTTTGTGCTTTATTATCAACAACTTGGAAGCATGAGAAGTGTCCAATTAACAACTGGTGTGGTATTTCCGCAACGTTTGGCAAGTTCAGCGTGTCCCATTTCAGGAAGGGTTCTGCTTTCTGAGCCCCCACCTGACTGATTAGGCTTCCTTCTTGATAGCCAGCGCGTCTCACTCCTTGTTGGTGCTATAATCGTGGTTTGTAGTTTCTTGTGGAAGGGTGGGGGCATGAATCGAGCGGCTCGCATCGTTATTTTTTCCGTTTCCGTGGTCATCTTCTGCTACGCGGGGATAGGCCACGTCCTTGGCCGCACTCCCGACGACAAGGCCTACAAGTCCCTCACAGTCTATGGGGAAGTTCTGCAGAAGATCCAGCAGGATTACGTCGATGACCCCAACATGCGCACCGTAACGGCCGGCTCCCTTCACGGCCTGCTCGAATCTCTGGATCCGCAGTCTAGTTATCTGACTCCCCGCGAATACGACGAGTACAAAAAGAAGATCTCCAATACGGGCACGGGAGACACCGGCTTGACGCTCAGCAAGCGCTACGGCTACATCATCGTTCTTTCGGTGTTGCCCGATAGCCCTGGTACGAAGGCAGGAATTCGCAGCGGCGACATTTTCGAGTCCATTGCAGGATTCACGACTCGCGACATGTCCGTGGGCCAGGCGCTGAATCTTATGAATGGCCAGCCGGGCACGGGCATCAAGGTTTCAGTCATTCGCCGCGGCAAAGCGACGCCTGAAGAAGTCGATGTCGTCCGCGAGAAACTGCCTCCGTCCAAAACCGTGGTGCAAAAAGCGGACCCGGACATTCTCGTCCTGCGCTTCCCGTCACTGGACACGGGCCGTGCAGAAGAAGTTCGCAATCGATTGCTCGACGCGGAGAAGCAAGGCGTGCATAAAGTTATTTTGGACGTGCGTGAGTGCGGCCGCGGACCGGTTTCCGAGGCGATTGCGATCGCGCGCCTCTTTATTCCTTCAGGTACGCTGACCACGCTTCGCGGACAAACGGTCTCGGCACAGGTATTCTCGGCGGAGCCGAAGCAGGTCATCTGGAAGAATCCAGTCTCCGTGTTGATTGATGCCACGACTTCGGGTGCTGCGGAAGTTCTTGCTTCCGCGATTGCGGCGAATCATCGCGGCGACGTCGTGGGCGAGCGCACCTTTGGCCTGGCTTCCGAACAAAAACTGATTACGCTGGATGATGGCGCGGCGCTGATCCTCACGGTCGCGAATTATTACAATCCGGGAGGAAAATCCATCCTGGAAGAGGGCGTCACGCCCACGGAGGTGGTGCGCGCCGTTGCTGAAGACGATTCCGATTCCGGCGACGACGACGTCACAGCGGCGCCGGAAAACCCGAAGGAACCCGGTCTGGGGCCGCGCCCGCTTTCTCCGGAAGATCCGATCTTTCATCGCGCTCTCGACCTGCTGAAGTCGCCCGCGAAAAAGGCCGCCTAATCGTCCGTGCCTTTTCCGCATTCTGATACAAATTCGATTTCCTGCTTCCAGCGTGGCAAGACTTTCAGAGTCTTGCCACTTTTCTTTTGTTGCAGCTTGATTGGGCTTGCCTTGCTTTTTGCCGGGTGCAAGAAAGAAGGAAAGCCCGGCCTCTCGCCGGCGCGGGCGCACGCCATTACGCGAGAGCTGGCAGAGGCGGTACGTAAAGCAGCCCCGGCGGGATCCGCGATCCATATCGGATTGCAGGCGTCGGACAAGAACCCGGAAACCACCGATCATCTGGACATCACACTTTTTACAGCCGGCTCGCCTTCGCAGGCAGCCGAAGTCGCACAAATCCAGCAATCTCTGGGCGCTGTGGCTACCCGCAACGCTCTCACAGAGCAGCCATCCGAAAGCCGCGAGGGGATTCTTTTTTTCTATTTAAAAGGTGGGGTTCGAACGCACGCGGTTCACATTCATCTCGCCTCGAGGGCCCAGGATCAATCCGGGATCGCTTCTTCTTCAGCCAAAGTGCCGAAGCTGGCCATTATTCTCGATGATCTCGGAAGCGAGCGCGCGGCCGCCGAGGCCGTTTTCAGTCTGCCCTATTCCCTGACGATTTCCGTTCTCCCCAACCACGAGCACTCCGCTGAGATCGCCCAGGAGGCACAGCGCCGCGGCTACCAGGTTTTGTTGCACCTTCCCATGCAATCCGTCGCGAATGAAAAGCCGGAGGCCCAGGAATTGCATCCCGGCATGCCTGCCGCGGAGGTCTCCTCTCTCGTCGACCAGTTTTTGAAAAATGTTCCCGGAGTCGTGGGGGTCAACAATCACCAGGGATCGCAAGCCACCGCAAATCGCGGGGTCATGGAAGAGTTGATGCCCGTGCTTGGCGAACATCATCTCTTCTATGTGGATAGCCGCACCACCGCCGCCACGGTGGCGTATCAGACAGCGCAAGAGTTCGGGATCCCCTCCGC
>Ga0207032_1142_pt1 | contig 19199 bp, 18 predicted proteins | sample Alteio_BWMinCont_38_FD_153308 | JGI IMG/M metagenome (GOLD analysis project Ga0207032, IMG submission 153308) | Enriched cells from forest soil in Barre Woods Harvard Forest LTER site, Petersham, Massachusetts, United States -... | ecosystem: Environmental > Terrestrial > Soil > Temperate forest >... | reverse complement strand
GGCTCTGGTGAGTCTGTTCACGGTCCCACGGGCAGCCGCCAGGTGCGCGGAGGCGGTTTACGGTTTTTAAAAGTGCCTGCATCGCCTGCAGGCTGCGTTCTTCATTGTAAGGCATACTCTCTTTCAGTAACATAGAATCAATGGCGAACCAACGCATGCCGACCCGCGACATTGAAAAATATGCAGATTCTGCCCTCAAAAAATGGCTCAAAAAAGTATTGTCTGAGCCAAAACTCAGTAAGCAGGTCTGGAACACCCGCACTCGCAAGGGTTCCCGGGCTTTTCTTCAAGTCGAATTGAGTATTGTCACTGCCGCGAAGATGATTAAGCTCAATAAGGAATTCAGAGACAAGGCCGACGTGACCGACGTATTGAGCTTCCCCTCCATTGAAATTTTTAAACAACAAGGCTATTTAGGCGACCTAGTGATCTGCGCCCCCGTGTTGCTCAAGCAAGCCAAAGAATTCAAGCAAGACTGGAAGCAAGAAGTGGATGTGCTTCTGGTGCACGGAATCTTGCACTTGGTGGGTCTGGATCACGAGAAAAGTGATCGCGATGCTTTAGAGATGGAAAAGTGGGAGCGGAAAATTCTGGGGAAGAAATATGCGGGGAGTTTGATCTCTCGCGTGGGGAATGAACCTTAATTTAGTTGATCTTCTTGATCCTCACCACAAAAGGAGCTACGCTCAAAGTTCATGGCTATTTTAGAAGCGTTCGAAATTCGTAAAACACTCGGGGAAATGAAAGCAAAACTGGATTTCCTCAGAGGTTCACTTTGACCTCGCTCAAAAAACGCGAAGAATCGAAGAAATTTCCCATTTAGAAACCCAAGAAACATTTTGGCAAGATAACAAGAAGGCAAAAATCCTGACTCAGGAAAAGTCACGCCTTGAAGCCGAAGTTAATAATTTTAAAAGTCTTGAGCGCGCTTACGATGATGCGGCGACGATGTTTGAAATGGCTGAAGAAGAGAAAAAAGCTGCTTCGGGCTCCGGCGCTAATTCAAACAAAAATTCAGGTGACGAGCTGATGCAAGAATCTTCAGACATGATCGGCCCGCTCGCCGCACTTTTTGAAAAAGCTGAATTGCAAAAAATGCTCTCTGAGGCGAATGACGTTCTCCCCGCAATCGTCACCATCAACGCAGGATCGGGCGGAACCGAATCACAAGACTGGGCTCAAATGTTATTTCGCATGTACCAACAATGGGCGCGAAAAAATGGTTTTAACCTAGGCGTGATGGATGTTCTCCCAGGTGAAGAGGCGGGAATCAAAAACGTCGCCTTCACCGTGACCGGGCCAAACGCCTATGGAATGTTAAAGAGCGAGGCTGGAGTACACCGCTTGGTCAGAATTTCTCCGTTTGATTCAAACGCTCGCAGGCATACTTCTTTTACCAGCGTGTTTGTCACTCCCGAGATTGATGACAACTTTGAAGTGGTAATTAATCCGGCAGACCTACGCATCGACGTGTATCGATCCGGCGGAAAAGGCGGGCAGGGTGTGAATACTACCGACTCCGCCGTTCGTATTACCCACATTCCTACGAATACTGTCGTGACTTGTCAGCAAGAGCGCTCTCAAATTAAGAATAAAGATTTAGCGATGAAGGTTTTGCGTTCGCGCTTGTATGAACGCCACATGGAAGAAGAACGTAAGAAAATGGAAGCGATTGAAAGCACTAAGAAGGATATTTCTTGGGGATCACAGATTCGTTCTTACGTGTTGCATCCATACAAAATGGTGAAGGATCACCGCACCGGCTTTACCTCATCAAACGCAGACGCGGTTTTGGATGGAGATTTAGAAGGTTATATGAAAGCATTTCTTACGTGTCGAATCACCGGCGAATGGGCGCGCGGTGGTGGAGATGACGTAGAATAATTGGCCCTCGCGGCCGTAAGGAGAAAAAAATGAAAAACATGATTACGATTTTAGCGATTCTTTCAGCAACGAGTGCTTTTGCACAAAACGGCGCAGCCCCCGCACCTGGCGCGGCAATGACCGGAGCAGGTAAGGGCAATGGGCCTTGCAAGCAAGTGGTTCAAGATTGTGAAGCTGCTGGCTTCGTCAAAGGCCAAGCGAAAGAAGGAACCGGACTTTGGAGAGATTGCGTTGACCCGCTCATGCAAGGCAAAGTAAATTCAAAAGCGAAAAAAGCATTGCCAACCGGTGCAAATATTTCTTCTGACGTTGCTGCTTGTAAAGCAAAGCGTCCTAATTTTGGTGAAAAAAATCCTGTAGAATAGAAACGCAGTTTTAAAAACTAGCTAAAAATTAAATCGTGGGCTTTACTTCAACGCGAGTATTGCCCACGGTTACATTCTGAGTTTGGGAATGTGCGGCCCCGTTACTGAACAACACTTTGAACGTCCCGCTGGTTACAATCACATCAAAAAATCCGTTTTGATCTGCAATTGCGTCTTCAGTAAAAGCAACTCCACCTGAAGTACGGTCAAGGTGCAATTGTGCGCCGGCGATTCCTTTTCCATCTTGTCCGACAACTTGTCCGTGAATCGATGGGCCATCAAGGCGATCTAAGAGAAATTGCCAAGCCGGCTGAAGGCGAGCCACGGTTTTATTTCTCCACTTGCTGTAAGAGGGTTGAAATCCTTCGGTGCTTGAATTGACTTCAATCACGTACGGAATCACTCCAGCTTCGTGGTACATCCAATCCAAATCACTTCCGTCGACTGCATAAATAATGTCAGAAGAAATTCCAGAAACGTAATGGCCTTTGCCGTTATCGTTTACGATTTTGGTAGCCATTGCGTCGCCGATTCCTTCAACCACTTCTTTGGTTGGAGTGTGTTCGCCTGGGCAACCATAGGGGTAAATCACGAGTTGACTGTAAGAGTGATAAGAAATATCAAACACCGGGCGAATCGCTTTTACTAAATTCATCATCACGAGGGTCTCTGGTTCAGAAGCGGCGCTTGGACCGTGGTAATCTTCGGCATCTTGTGAATTGCTTGAACCGTTGCAAGAATTCCATTGGTAAGGATAATTGCGATTGATGTCTACACCGTAACCACCGCGAGAATTTTTTCTCCACATTGAATCTTTGGTCCACACCAAGTTATTTCCATCAACGTTGAACATGGGCATTACCCAAATCTCGTTTGCGTCTACCCAGTGAGTAATTTTAGGGTCTTTTCCGTATTGGGTGAGAAGCGTATCAATCGTGTCGAGCGGAATCTCAGTCGCCATCACTTCGCGTGCATGGTGCATACCATTGAAAAGAATGTGCGGTTTTGAAGGATCATTTACAGAAATATTGCCGGTGATACGAAGAACAAAAATATTGCGACCTTCAAGCGATTGGCCAGCGATGTGCACTTCTGCAAGGTTAGGATAAGCAGCAGCGTATTGTTTGAGCAAATTTTCTATCTTAGTGGGATTTTGATATTGCTGATCAGGTGACATGCGAGAATTGGTTGATTTCGTCGCAACCACGTTAAACCCTTGCGCGTGGAGCATGGCCTCTTGGCTTGGGTCAATCACCACGTCTACTTGGTGGTTCGGGAGGTCTACACCCGCAACGTCCAAGTCTAATTGTCTGATTTTTTTCATTTGGCTTTTATAGAGAGGCTGATCACCGCCGAGCGAAAGGGTAACGATCAAGTGACCCGCTCCGGTTTGGCTCATTCCCATTTGGGTGAGGGAAAGCGCCGAGAAAAGGACGATAGGAAGTAAACGAGATTTATTTTGTTTTTTCATCTATATTAAGGCTATCGAAAGTTCTAGATTCCACAAGGAAAATACAAAGTACCAAATCGAAACTATCATGAACCATTCGCTCGATCATCTTTCCCCGCACCCGATCATGCTCGCACCGATGGTGGGTTTGACTCATTATGCAGTGAGAAAAGCGATATCGGAGTTTCTTCCCGCCGGCGCCCGAGCGCTTTGGCCAACCGAAATGTTGAACTCCCGCCGCATTCCCTCACAACACGTCAATCAAGCTCCCGAAATTAACTTTATGGATGTGGAGAACGGGCTTTGCCCACAACTTCTCGCGAACGAAGAAGAGTTCATTCGTCTCTCTGTGCGCCGGCTAGAAAAATGGGGCGCGAAAGCGATCGACATCAACATGGGTTGCCCGGTGGTGAAAGCACTCAAGCACAACTATGGCGTCGCTCTCATGGGTGATGCGAAGTATGCAGCGGAGGTAGTGCGAATGACGGTTGCTGCTGGAACGCTTCCCGTGTCAGTAAAGTTACGTGCCGGTCTTGAGTCACAAAGTTTTGAATACCTCGTTGATTTTGTGGGCGGGTTATTTGAAGCGGGCGCGAAGTGGATCACGGTTCATCCTCGTACTGCAGAACAAATGAGAAAGGGAAATCCAGATTGGGATTTGCTGGCGAAGTTGAAACAGATTTTTCCTGGCCGCACGATTGTGGGGAATGGGGATGTGCAAGTTTTGGATGATATTCGCGAGCTGTTTGAGAAAACGAATTGTGATCGGGTGATGGTGGGGCGGGCGTTGATTGTGAAGCCTTGGTTGCTTGGGTGTGTGACTCGCGATTCAGCTGGGAAACTTGTTTATGGTGAGGAACCTGACGCTTACGCGCAGGGAGAAATGTATGGGAAGTTTTTGAAGAGAGTGGTCGAAGAGTGTACCGCTCATTATGAGGAACCGCAGGGTCTGCGACGGCTACGATTTTTAATCACCTATGGAAAACCGTGGGTGGAGTTTGGGAATTTTCTTCATGGGCGAATTGCGGCGGCCCAGAATTATGCAGAGATGAAACTTGCCGTAGATCAATTCTTTGAGACGCCTCAGCGAATGACGGCGAAGTCTACTCTGCAGAATTAATAGCGGATTATTTTTGAATGGTCATCGCACCTAAGCGACGATCACCATCAATAGAGATCTGAACTGTCTTTAGGTTCGTGTCTTCTACAATTGAACCGGTAAAAGAGCTCGTCTTCGAATAACCGCTAGGATTGCCTGCGTTCGCAGCAAGTCCATCAACAGCAAATCCGATTAAAATTTTCTGTGCAGTTCCTGCTTTAGTATCTAAGAACAGAGATTTTTCTTGAAATGCAGTTTCATCACTCGAAGCTCCGGCGGTATAATTAAATTGAACCTTCAGGCGATAAAGGACAGTCGCCGTCCCAGTGATTGAAATCGTTTGCAAAGTATTTTTCATGCCGTCGAACTTTAAAGAATTGAGAATATCGAGAGAGTCGTCCGTTTTTGATACTGAGCTTGTATTTTCTTTTGGAGTAACGCTGGTTGGATTGGACTGAGTGATCGCCACTTGCGTATCACCCACTAGTTTTCCGTCTGGCTTAGAAATTTTAATTGATGCCGTTTTGCAATTGTCGGGTGCACTACAAGCGAGTGTCGCGGTGAGAGCACTTTTATCTTTTGCAGTGGCGGTATCAGAAATTACAGCGGTGCCGTCGGTGAGCGTGTAGCTTTCACTTTTCAAAGCGAGCGCGCCTGTGCTTGCATCAAAATTCCAATAGTTGATTCTCATCACCGGTGATTTTTTTGAGGGAGCATAATAAGTGATGCGAGCGATTGAATCACCGAAAGTTTTTAAATTCGCTCCACCGTTTACGGGAACGTCTTTGGCGTCGCTTGCGGCTTCAAGTTTTTGAAGATCGCTTAGGATTCCGGTGTTGAGGGTTTGGGCAGGAACGGGACCACCCATTTTTGCGGCACAACCACAGAACGAAAGAACGAAGAGAGCCATTAATAAATTTTTCATGGCAGAAGAATAGCATAGGGGAGCGAATAATACAATACTAATTTAGTCAGACAATTTTCCCGGCCAATTCAATGATTGCAATTGATTTATGACGATGGTAGTCAAAGACCCAAGAGAGTAGGGCCCAATGAGAGAAAGTCGCAATATTTTAGTGGTTTTAGGGTTACTGGCAATTTGTGGTGCTTCACGAGCTGTGGGCGCCGTTAATATCGTAGGGGGCTCTAATGCCACCTCCGCTAACAACTTTACCCACTACACAGTCGCTGTTGAAATCGTCATTCGCGTAGAAGGCGTGGCTTCTCAAAATACTTGTACCGGTACTATTATTGATTCTAGTCGTGTTGTAACCGCCGCTCATTGTGTGGGCAATTTTGAATCAGGACGCATTGTATTCCAGCTCGCTAACGTGGATAACACTTGGTTCGGTCCAACGGTTCGCGCGATCACCGGCCTCCCTAAAGTAGAGCCGGGTTATCTTGGGGATAACAGCCTATACAATCCACTCCAAGACGATAATGACGTTTCTGTAGTGACGTTCAGTGGTGGTTTACCAGCAGGATTCAGTCCGGCCAATTTTCTTGCGAGCAAAGACGAGTTACTTCAAAAAGCAGTGGTTGGATCTGCGGTGATGATTGTGGGTTATGGCACCACGTTTGATCCGTTCAATAGCGATACACCCCCAGATGGCAACACGCTCCGATTTACGACGGGTCCTTTGACTGATTATACTGACGGGCAAGGAAATTTTACCGTTCGCAATGAGGGTCACAGCGCCTGCGAAGGTGATTCTGGCGGCCCCGCTATTATTACGCTTGATGGCGTTGAATACGTCATTGGAGTTCTTAGCCGAGCGGTTTGTGGAAGCAGTTCTCGCTACAGCGCTGTTTACAGTTCCGCTTTATAACGCCTTTTATAGCGGTGTTTACAATCCCGCTGCATTTTGATCTAATTGGTTCCTACTCATGATCCATTTCACCAATGTCACTAAAGGTTACGGCGAACAAATTCTTTATTCTGGCGCGAGCTTTCAAGTTCGCCCCGGCGATAAGATTGGTTTGGTTGGACCAAACGGCGCGGGTAAAACCACTGTGTTTCGTATCATCACCGGTGAAGAAGGAACTGACGGCGGGACCGTCACCTATTCAGACAAAACCGTAATCGGTTATTTTTCACAAGACATTGCAGAAATGAAAGGCCGCTCGGCACTTGAAGAAGTAAAAGCCGGAGTGGGCCGTGTGTCTGAACTCGCGCGTTTGATTGATGAGTGTGAGCGCAAGTTACAAGGTTTAGATGGCGTCACTCTCGATGACGACCAGATGATGAAAGTGGTTGAAGAATACGGCGAGTATCAACACGAATTCGAAGCACGCGAAGGGCATTCATTGGATTCGCGAGTGAAAGCAGTTCTCACGGGTCTTGGCATTGGACCAGACGATTACGATCGCCCCGTGGAAGCATTCAGCGGTGGTTGGAAAATGCGTATCGAACTCGCAAAAATTCTTGCGCTACAACCCGATGTTTTATTAATGGACGAGCCCACCAACCATTTAGACATGGAGTCGATCATTTGGTTAGAAGAATGGCTTTCAAATTATAAAGGCATGTTGGTCATGACTTCGCATGATCGCGAATTCATGAACCGTTCTATCAATCGTATTGTTGAAGTGGCGAATAAAACCATTACTACTTATAGCGGCGATTATGATTTTTACTTGCGCGAGCGCCAAATTCGCAAAGACCAACTGATTTCTCAAGCAAAGAAACAAGCCGACATGCTTGCGAAAGAAGAAGAATTTATTGCTCGATTTGCGGCACGTGCTTCTCACGCAGCTCAAGTGCAATCACGAGTGAAGAAGTTAGATAAAATTGAGCGCATTGAATTGCCTGCAGAAGATCGCGTGATGAGTTTTGATTTCCCGGTTCCACCTCGCAGCGGCAATGAAGTGGTGAAGTTTAACGATCTTACAAAAATTTATACGAAGGAGAACGGGCAAGAGAAGCTTGTGTTCAAAGGTTTGCGCGGCCAGATTCAACGGCTTGAGAAAGTGGCGTTGGTTGGAGTGAATGGCGCGGGTAAATCTACGCTTTTGAAAATTATGGCGGGTGCAACCGATGCGACTGGCGGAATTTGCACGGTGGGGCCAAGCGTGAAGGTGGGTTACTTCAGTCAGAGTGCGCTTGACGTGCTTGATCCGAAGAAAACTATTTTTGATGAGATTACGGATCGTATTCCGCATGCGACGCTCGGTTTTGTAAGAAACTTATTGGGCGCATTTTTATTTAGCGGTGATGATGTTTATAAAAAAATTGGGATTCTCTCAGGTGGGGAAAAGAGCCGCGTGGTTCTTGCAACTATTCTTGCTCAACCAGTAAACTTTTTGATTCTTGATGAGCCGACCAACCATTTAGATATTAAATCGCGCGAGATGTTGCTCGATTCAATTCAGCATTTTGATGGCACTGTGGTGATGGTAAGTCACGATCGTCACGTGCTTCGCCAAATTGCGACTCGGGTGTTTGAAGTCGATCATGGGGAATTGCAAACGTTTGAGGGTGGGTTTGATTATTATTTATCGAAGTCGAAGAGACTTCATTTGACGACTCGTTAGTGATTTAGAAACTTCGCGCTAAAATTCTTCAGTTATAGGTGCGGGATGTTAGTCAAAAACTAGAGTTTCCTACAGGTGACGGTCTCCATACAGCCAAAATAAGTGTAGTTATTTCCAGAATTATAACAAGCGGCAGTTGCAGACTCTACCGTTGATCCCTTATAGCGATGACTACTATCCTCACAAAATGACGCTTCTGAGTTGCAGGTGACTAATTCCATGCAGCCAAAATAAGTGTAGTTGTTTCCAGAATTGTAACAAGCAGCAGTTGCAGACTCTACCGTTGATCCTTTATAGCGATGACTACTATCCTCACAGAATGGTGCCGCAATCGCATTAGCAGAACTCAATGCTACAAAAATTAAAATCGCTTTATTCATATTTTTAACTAAAAAAATAAATTTCATCATCACTCCTTAAATCAAATACAAAACTTTGAATTCGATTTGAATTCTATAGTGTCTATGTAATAAATACAAGACAAAAATGGTTTGATATTTGTTTTCGACAATTAAATGGAAAGAGTTGATCACACGACCAATATTTAAAATTCATTCCGTGAGCATAAGCTCTTCGATTAAGCGAGCTGCGTGAAAAGCATTTATACACATGATAAGTTTAATTAGTTAGCGCTAAAACGTATAGAAAAGTAACTTCTGTTTCGGTTAGGAAACACCCAATTAAGGATTCTTTGAGTGTTAGCACAAGCCCCTCATCTGACGACTCGTCAGTTCGCATCGGGGATATCTTCGTTCTTAAGCGGGATGAGTTCGAATCGACGATCAGTGTTTCCCGTCTGCGTCACTCATCTTCTTAAGAACAAAATTGATTGTCTCTAAATCAATTTTTGCTAACCGCATGAGCGATTTAGCTTTGCCAAAATCGTCAGAATCAATCGCTTCAAAGAAGTCATCAATCTTGCCGATTTCAGCTAATTTTTCTAGAACCAGCGTGCCTTCAAAGTCTTGTTCGTCCATGGTTCACCTTAAAAGCTACTGCCGACTCTGATCCTTCTTCAATTGCTGAGAACGAAGATCGTGTTTGTTCGGCATCTTGGCCAATAGAGATGGCAGGCCAATATCAAGAGTCATGCTTGAACCCGCGTAGGTACCGGCAGGCAAAATCATTTTAGCCATTTGATCGTCGTAGCCCTTCCATGAGAAGCCCACCATCACTGATTTTGTTTGTTGATCAGGCGAACTCGCACTCAAAGAAAAGAAATTCGCATTTTCTTTTTTGCGAAGTTGGAGCGCGATGGGGGAATCTACATTTAGTTTAAAGTGAAATTTCTTGGATTCGACTTTTCCTGCTTGGTAAAAAATTGCTTGAACTAAATCATCTTTTGGAAAGTACACTGCTTGAACCGTGGGCGTATTTGCTAGAATTTCAAAATCGGGAGTTTTCTTGAGGGCTTGGAATTTCTTTGGTTCAATTCCAGGATAAACTGCATACGCATAACTTCCATTTTTTACTTCGCTGCCGTGGTCAATCCACAAGCTGGTTACTTTTCCGCGAATCGCGTTGTCGGGAAGTTGGGCTGCGAGTGATTTCCAGGTGCCGTCTTGATCAATATTTTGCAAAACGATTTTAGAGGCGCGTCGTTTATCGTTCACAATTAGGTAGCCCATTTTATTTGAATAGGCCCACACTAACTTTTTGGTATCGAGTTCTTTTTTTCCGTAATCGAGAGACACTGATTTTTTTGATTTACCTAATCCGTACACGATTGGGCTTTGAGACCATTCTTGATTCAGAGAGGTGTAAACCGGTTTACAGTGATTGCATTGAAGGTCAGTGCCGAGCGCGACCATTCCTGAATCGTGAAAGAACCAAGCTTTTTTACCTGAAAGAGAATCTGATTTAAATTCAAACGTCGCTGCGCCGTCTTTTTTATCAGAAACGCCGCCAACGAATGCGCTTGCACCCAGAATAGGGTGATAGTCGTTATTGGGAACAGACGGGTACGTTGCCGAATATTCTTCAGTCGTGCCCGGCAACCGATTAAAATCCCAAACTGGGAAAATATCCCAGTACTGGTCGTCACTGCCGCGATAAAAATAAGTTAAACCGTCTGAAAGGTGTTGAGATTTTAATCCTTCACCCAGCGGAGAAGTATCGGCATTTCGCGTACGGGTTGAAAACATTTTTACTGAAATTGCGTAACCCGGGTCACTTTGAGTCATGAAATCGCTGAGCCAAAAATATTTGTTTCCAACCGTCTCTTCTGTGCCTTTGGCGAGTCGTTGGGCACAGTTTTTAAAATCTGTTTGGCGTGGTCCTGGGATAGCTGACATAATTTCGCAGGCGGGAAGGAGTTGTTTTGAATCTCCATTTCCTTTTCTTGCGTAGCAACGGCCTTGCGAACTGTAATCAATTACTTTTCCGTGAACGAGCCAGAGTTGGCCATCTAAAATGTAATTCGCGAGCGTATCGTAGCTCTTTTCTGAAAATGCGTAGACCGTGCCTTGCAAAATGCGATAGAGTTTTGCGCAGTCGACAGAAAAGAATAGGCCATAACCACCTGAATAAAAAACTTTGCCGTGTTGATAAAAAGACTCATCCGATTGAATTCCTTGTTCGCCGCCGACTGCAATTTCTTGTTCTACTTTTCGAACTGCAGTTCTGATCCAGTCAGGGCGGTTGAGGATCACGCCCAAAGCAACCGTAATTTTTGCGTACCAGATCGTGTTTTGCCCCGTCGCAGGCCATTGGCTTGGGTGTGTGGTGATATGCCCTTTGAGAGTCGCTGCGATCAACGCTTCGCGATCTTCTTTTGGGATTTTATTTTCGAGAATGAGCAAGATTTGATAAGTGGTGAGTGGTAATCCAATTTCACGATGCCACCAATTGATATGGTACCACTCGCGAGATGCAAAAAAGTGAATCGCGAGAAGTGCGCGTTCTTCAAGGTCTGCATTTTGATAAAAAGGATTTTCTGGGATTTGCGTGGCCATGATCCATACGGTGGCGCGGTTCAGGGTTGCGAGTGGGCCCCAATCCACTCTGGTAGTGCTTTGGTAATCAATGTCTGAAAAACTGCCGTCGGTGTTTTGAAGTTTCTTCCACTCAGAAATTTCTTTTACATTCCAAGTTTTGCGGTTTGCGGGCGCGACTGCTTCAAAAATATCATTTACCAAATGTGTGCGAATCAATTGCACGTCAGGTGATACCTTTTCTACCGGCGTAGATAGGTTTGAGCCCACGCTGAATGTTGCTGCGAGAATGGCGAAGAGAGCTTCGAGCATATTTGCAATTTTATCATGAAATGTTATCATTTGAGAATGATCTTGTTCTTGATGGTGAGCGCCTTATTGAGTCCAATGACGCATGCAGAAAACCAAATGCTTTGTGCGCGTGCTCCTACGGCCTATGTAGTGGGCAAAACTCCCGGGTTTTCATTAGACCCTTGTACTGCTTCTGCAAAAATTCAAGCAATTGCATATGAATGTGGATCAGAAGAAGACACGCTCGTTTTTCAAGGGAATGCGCTTGAAGCCAATAAGAAGAAAGCTCAAGAAAAGTGTGAAGAGTACTGCAAAGGCTTAGATGATTCTTGTACCGGCCAAATGGATTGGATTGGTCAATGTGGCCTCAAGACCGAAGCAGGAAAAGCGCTCTCAGCCGGAAAAAACATTGTTCATTGCCATCAAGAATGCAAAGGCCAAGCGTTTAATTATTGCTCAATCTATCACGGAAATTTTTTAGGCACCGGCGAAGTGATTTTTAAGAAGATGAAAGAGAATTGCCATTGTCGGCATAAGGATGATTAAAGGGTGGTCCCCACCTTTTGGTTGAGATCTGCGTTAATTAACGCGAACTTTAACCAAAAGGTGGGGACCACCCTTAACCTGTAGTGAGCATTCCGCTTGCGATCCCCGTCACGGTATAACGAAACAATTTAAAATCTCGTTCTTCCATCGCCAAGATTTGGAGTAGGTTTAGAGGGTGAATCATGGGCGAACGCAGGCGAATGCTCGCCCCCAGCCACGGTTGAAACCAAAGTGGGTTTTTTTGTTCGTTAATGAACTCCATGAATTCCAAAGTTGAATTGAGTTCTTCTTCAAAGCTTGTTTCAAAGTGAAAGATGAGTTGTCGATCGAGCTTGCTCTTGCGCAAATAAAACTTCCATACGGGTAACTCAATTTTTGCGAGCGTAAAACCGAGCGCGCGAATGTAAGAAGAGAAAACCGGTTCTTCTTGAAATGCTTTTTTTAGATCAGCGCGATCTTGTGCGTTCATTTTTTTCCAAGCGGTACCGATCCCCCACCAAGTGGGGAACAAAACGCGAGTTTGGGTCCAACACAATACCCAGGGAATCGCGCGCAAACCTTTTACTGAGAGTTGGGCCGAACGACGAGTGGGGCGTGAGCCAATTTTTAATTCGGTGAGATCAGAATAGGGAGTAACCTTCTCAATGATTTGTAAAAAATCTGATTTTTGAATCATCTCGCGATACGCGGTTGAAATCGCATTCGCAAATTTTGGTAAAATAGGGGAGTGCGGGACTGATTGAGGTTTGTTTAAAAGTGCATCCACACTTTCTGAGATTTTCTCAAGCTGCCCGCGGGTGATTTCTGGACTCGAGAGTGAACGTTCAACCATTTCTCCTTGCACCGTCACTTTGTAAACTTTGAGTGCTGATTTTGGCCACCACGCGGTTTGGTCTTTGATGTTTCCGCCGCCGCGATCGACGCTTCCGCCCGAACCTTGAAAGAATATTGCTTTGACTTGCTCGCGCTCACATATTTTATCGAGCTTATTCATTGCAGTAGCAATCGCCAAACGACTTGGAAAAACTCCGCCATCTTTCGAAGAATCTGAATAGCCCACCATCAATTCCACGACGCCCTTCCAGTGTTTTGGATCGCGAATCATTTGGTTCAAAATAGTTTCTGATTTCTCTAGCGATTCAATTTGTTCAAAAAGTGGAATCACCGGAATTGCATTTAGTCCGAGCGCCGCTTCAACTTTTTTTGAGGCCACCCGCAAGTGTTCAATTGAATCCGTCATGCTCACAATAAAACCGCGGGCGTACCAAAGCGGGTCTCCGCCGCGAGAAATAATAGCAATTTGCTTTAGCATGCGATCAATCGCGAGTTTAGTTCCAAATTTTGGACTGCCCATGAGCATGTCTGATGATTCACGAAGTTCAAGCGGTACCACGAGTCCCGGAAAAACATGAAAAAGCTGTCGAAGTCGCATGAGGAGGGGATGAACCGCTCCAATCGTTTGCTGATAAAGTTGTTCTAATTTCACCAGCTCGCTTCGTAAATGCTTCACTCGCGCGCCATCGCCGGCTTGAATTAATTTTAAGCGATGAAGTTCACGCGAGAACTGGGCAAGCTTTGAATGCAGTGGATGTTTTGGAAGTAAATCCAAAGTGTCTCTCACTTGAACTAAACTTTTTTGCGCAAACCCAATGAGATAACTTCGAGCGAGGGTTAAACTCTCTTTCATTACTTTTTCATCAACGCCGGGGTGACCGTCTTTATCACCGCCCACCCAGGTACGGATGTAAACCGGAACCACTTCGCGGCTGACGGCGAGCAGGCTAATCAAAGTTTCTTCTTTAAAGAGAGTAGAATAGATATGTTCAGCCTCATCTTTTACTTGCGGACTTTTCTCGCGTGAAACGAGCACACGCCAAGCGAGTTGCAATTCATGCTGTAAGTATTTCTCATGCCATTCTTTTTTCAGTCCTGAAGCAAAGACCCTTTGGAGCGTGTGCTGAATGGAATGAAAAACGGCAATACTTTGCGGAGAGCGCGCTTCAGTAGGGTGAGAGGTAAGCACGTAAACAATCGCTTCGCCCTTAAATTTATGGATACTCTCATCGACCGCTTTTGCAGTTTGCTGAGCGTGTTGATTAAGACGGTGACTGCGATACGCATTTTCACATGCATTGATTAACTCGAGCATGAGGGTGTAAGAGCGCGCGATCGAAAGACGTTCATCTGCATCGAGTGCACTTAATTTATCAAAATATTTTTCAAGGGTGTTGAGCGCAAGCTGGTCATCGCCTTCGCGAAGTTGCGCCATATTTTTTCTCATCTCTTCGACGAGTTGGTAAATATCTGACCCTGCTTCTTTTTCGATAATCTTTCCTAAGATTGCGACCGACCATTTAACGAGTTCGCGTAACTCGGCTGGGGCGGCATCTATCGGAGAAAGGTTTTTGATCATTGATCAACATTATTACTTTGATCGGGTTCTTGCACTTCTTTTTTCTCTGGAACAGGTGCTTGTAACTCTGTGGCCATTTTCTGATAAAAGGCTCGCTGTATTTTAAGCGCAGGTGAAGCAAGGAGGGTAGGATCTTTCGGTTTCCTGTTCAATTTTCTCAACTTGGCATTGTCTTGATTAAAGATCTTAGTCAGGGTGTGAATCAACGCGGCCTTGAGGTCATCATATGGAAAAGGAAGGACACGGGTGAGGAGTTTATTGTCTCCTACATTGCCGGCGCGATTTCCCAATTGCAAAAGTTCACTGATGGAACGATGCACTTTGTTGTCTCGCTGAATGGTTGCAATCGGGTTTGGATCTAAGAAAGTGGTCGTGGCTTGCATGATTGGCGAAATCAGCCCTAGTCCCAAATTTGAAGTAAAGACGATGGTCGCTTGCCCAATTGCTTTTGCAATCGTGATAACGGTGGTTTTCAATCCTTGAGTTTCGGCAATCAGTTCATCAGGTGATGTGAAGATTACCGGATTCATCAGAAGATCGCATTCATCTGAAGGACGAGGGCGAGGTAAATCCTTTACTTCATTTTTTTCACATGCGCGAAAAACCAATCCCAATTCGGTCATTTTAATATAAATTAAATTGTCACTGTCGGGACTGCCAAGTAAAGCGACGAATCCTGGCTTGATCCAGTCCGGCGTTTTAGATTTACTTTTAATATGAAAAAGAAAGTTAGCGATCGCATGAGTAGCATCTCCAACAGTAGGATGTACAACGGTTTCAAACTCTGATTGATTCGAAAACCCGCACCCTAGGGTGTCTGCGATCGTATTGATTTGATCGCGTATACTCATGCTTTTGTCTACTAAAACGACGTCATCGAGCGGAGTGTCAGCAGTATAATTTTGATCTGCAATCAATTTGCCAATCGCGATTTTTGATTTTTCTTCGCGGTCAGCATCTTCCCCCTCAATGCACAGTTGATTGCTGAGAGACGCAGAAGAATAAAGCGCGCGTGGATTTGCATGCGCGAAATTCGCGAAAGGGGTGGCGACTAAAACTAATAAAATGATAAAGTTTCGTGTTTGCATTCTCTGAGTTTTTACACAATAAAAGTGTATTAGTCAAGTAGGCGCGCCTAAAAACCTATAATTATCAATGAGTTTGGTTGAAGGCGGTCTAAATTGACCTTTGTGAAGTGCCTTGTTAGGATCCGCGAAGGGGAGAATTTATGAAAACAAGTATTTTAGCAATTTTAGTATTAGTAATGTCTTCGAACACTTGGGGGATGCCAGCCCAGGTAATCCTCATTCGCCATGGTGAAAAGCCGGCGACCGGAAACGATTTAAACGATCAAGGGTATCAGCGTGCAGCGCTACTACCAAAATTTTTCTCGAGTACGCCAAGTGTAGAACAATTTGGCCCGCCGGTTGCGATCTTTGCAATGAATCCCGGAGCGTCTGATGGTTCAAATCGTGCGGTTGAGACGGTTACTCCGCTCGCTCAAAGTTTAGGACTTACTCTTCAGGGAAATTATACAAAGGATGATGTGAGTCCACTCGTTAATGATATCGAAAATAATTCAAGCTACGACGGGCATATGGTTTTGATTTGTTGGGAACATAAAGTGATTCCACTCATTGCGGCAGCATTTGGCCTTCAAAATGGACCTACCGATTGGGACGGATCAGACGTTTTTGATCGAGCATGGATCCTTACTTTCGATGGAAAAAGCGTAGCGAGTTTTCAAGATATTCCACAACATTTACTTCCGGGGGATTCGACTCAATAATGAAGCTAAAGAAAAAAATTAAAAAAATTGAAGCAAAAATGATGAAAGACAAAGCAAAGCTAGCGAAGCTTCGCCAACGTCTAAAACCAGAGCTGGTCAAAGATTATCCTTTGCATCTTGCTTCTGGAAAATCAGTGTTGCTCTCTGATTTATTTGGAACCAAAAAGGAATTGATTTTGATTCACAATATGGGTTCAAGTTGCCCTTATTGCACGATGTGGGCAGATGGATTCAATGGACTGATTCATCATCTTGAAGATCGCGCAGCATTCGTAATTGAAACGCCCGAAGCGCCAAAAACGGTGAGCGCATTTCAGAAAAAACGCGGCTGGAAATTTCAGATGGTATCGAGCCAAGGAAGCAGCTTTCGCAAAGACATGGGTTATTTTGATAAGGAAGATGGATATTGCCCGGGTGTTTCTACTTTCGTAAAAAAAGGCGGCAAGATTTATCGCTTTTCTGATTCTATTTTTGGCCCCGGTGATAATTTTTGTGCAGTCTGGGATCTTTTTGATCTTTTGCCAGGGGGAAGTTCAAAGTGGGAAGCAAAATTCAAATACTAAGCCTATTCGCAATCTTAATTTCTGTTTCTAGCTTCGCGTCTGAACAGTGCGAAGTAGAGAAGTGGCATGAGCTTTCAAATGAAGTGAAAGTTTTGAAAGATTCTTCCTTCGTTACCCGAATTGGCGATGCGCTTACCATTAAATTAAAAAACAAAGATTTAGATGTTCTCAGGGACGATGGCGCACAGATTTACCGAGTCATGGACATTGATAAAAACGGGGATTGGGTTTCTGTATTTTCAAACAGTCTTGAGTCACTTTCTTATGAACTCATTCATCGCAAGGCCGGCAAAAGAGAAAAATTGAATGGCTGCTTGATTTGGTCGCCAGATGGCAGATATTTTGTTTCCCTCAATCAAGACGGCGGATCAGGCCACAGTAAAGATGAAGCTTCTCTTTGGTATTGTCATGACCTGGACGATTCTTGCGAGCGTATTTGGAATGGTAACGTCGCTGGCCGTAAGGCAGTTTGGCGTCGCACGGCTGTAGAGATCGAGACCGTAAAACCGAATCCAAAGGATCCTAACAAAGAAACAGTTCAAACTGTTCTTTGTTCACCTAACTACAATCAAGCGGGCTGCGTTTAATTAAACGATTTTAGTTTAATCTATTGGACTCAATTAAAATCAATTGACGATTAAACATCATTTGTTTAATATTTGCTCATGAATTTTTCAATCCACTTTTTCGCCTTAAGTATTCTTGGTTTTATTTCCATGAATCAGCCCGTTGCCCATGCTTACCACGTGCGAGCAGAAAACCAAATCTCTACCCTAAATCTTGATGCGACCGCACCCGCTTGGAATAATCAAATCTCGGGTCAAGTGCTCGATGTGAGTGGTAACCCGGTTTTGAATGCTCGTGTGGTATTCGGCGGTGAACAATATACTGTTGATTCTCAAGGCCGTTTTCTGATCGACGCAAAAAATGGCTCGGGAAATCTTTTAGTGATGAAAGCGGGTTTTCGAAAAGTAGGTGTCGCCCCACAAGCAGGTTCGATCAAGGTTGCACTGGTTCGTGCCGAAGTAAAAGGACTTTATCTTGAACCCGGTTATTTAAAGAGTAAAAATAAGATTTTTCAAAATGAAATGGACCTTGCCGCGCAAACTGAATTAAACGCGGTGACGGTAGATTTTAAAACCGATGATGGTTTTGTGATCGATGGATTAAAGCCTTTTATTGACCTTCTTCATAGCAAACATGTTTATGCAATCGCTCGCGTGGTCGCGTTTAAAGATTCTCAGACGGTAAAATCACATCCGGAATGGGCGATTACCGCATTGAATGGAACTCCGTGGAAAAATCGCAAAGGCGCCACGTTTTTAAATCCTTTTAGTGAAGAAGCCCAACAGTATTTGATTGGAGTTGCCCAAAAGGCGGTCGAAGCAGGTTTCGATGAAGTTCAATACGACTATGTTCGTTTTCCCGATCAATCTAACGTGGCCACTACCGCAATTTGGAAAGATCAAAACGGAAATGCAATTGCCTATAACCCAACCACTCGAACCGCAGCCATTCAAAAGTTTCTCTCTAATTCTAGAAAAACATTAGGGGCGATGGGAGCATTCCTTGCCGCCGATGTTTTTGGCGATACTGCATTCGTCAATACCGATAGCGGATTAGGTCAACGGATTGAAGACATCGCACCTTATCTCGATTACGTATGCCCGATGGTTTATCCGTCGGGGTATGGTCTCAGTTATGATGGAATTAGCCATCCCGAGAAACATCCGGCCGAAATTGTGGCGGACTCGATTCGGCATTATCGTGCGCGAGCAGATAAAACAAATAAAGATCTCGTGATTCGTCCTTGGCTTCAAGCATTCCGAGGTTATGTTGAGCACACTCCTTATGGAGCAAGTGAAATTTCTTGCCAGATTGCCGCTTGTACCGACAGCAAAAAATACGGCGGTCTATCTGATGGTGGATTTTTGCTTTGGAATGCCGCCAATCATTATACGAGTGCGGGTCTCGCTCCAGAAGCGGATGAGGAATCGCCGCTTCAATGATCTCTCTCATTGTTCTCCTTCATTCTTTTTTTCTAGCGCAACCCGCGCAAGCGGCGCACGAACTAAGTCTTCCGGCTAACGAGCTCGGGCAGGTGATGGTATTGATGTATCACGAAATTAAGGCTCCTGGATCAGTGATTTCGGCAAAGGATGTTTACAGTACCACCTCCACAATCTTTCGTGAGAATTTAGAAAGACTTTATATTGATGGATATTATTTGATAAATACGCGTGATCTCATTGATGGAAACTTGAATGCTCCAGCAGGAAAAACTCCTGTTGTACTCACGTTTGATGATGGAGCTCCAGGACAATTTGCGAAA
>Ga0207032_1141_pt1 | contig 19227 bp, 12 predicted proteins | sample Alteio_BWMinCont_38_FD_153308 | JGI IMG/M metagenome (GOLD analysis project Ga0207032, IMG submission 153308) | Enriched cells from forest soil in Barre Woods Harvard Forest LTER site, Petersham, Massachusetts, United States -... | ecosystem: Environmental > Terrestrial > Soil > Temperate forest >... | reverse complement strand
AAACTTTAAAATGGCAGCAGAACAGGCCGAAAGGGCTGGGGATTATGGCAAAGTGGCCGAAATACGATACGGTAAAATAAAAGAACACGAAACGCTGCTGCAAAAAGCCGAAGAAAAGCTGAAGGGCATGCAGAGCAAAAGCTCACTCATCAAAGAAGAAGTGGACGCCGAAGATATTGCTTCGATTGTGGCGAAATGGACGGGTATTCCTGTTTTAAAAATGCTTCAAAGTGAGCGTGAAAAACTGCTGAATATGGAAGGGGAACTTCATAATAAAGTTGTAGGACAGGATGAGGCCATCCAGGCCATTGCAGATGCCGTAAGGCGCAACAGATCAGGCCTTTCTGATCCCCAAAAACCGATTGGCTCATTCATATTCCTGGGCACCACAGGTGTTGGTAAAACAGAATTGGCCAAAGCGCTGGCAGAGTTCCTTTTCAATGATGAAAATATGATGACAAGGATCGATATGTCAGAGTACCAGGAAAGCCATTCGGTTTCAAGATTGATCGGCGCGCCTCCGGGATATATAGGCTATGAAGAAGGAGGTCAGTTGACTGAGGCTGTCAGGCGGAAACCTTATTCCGTTGTATTATTGGATGAAATCGAAAAAGCGCATCCTGATGTGTTCAATATTCTGCTGCAAGTACTTGAAGATGGCAGGCTTACTGATAATAAAGGCCGTGTGGTTAATTTCAAGAATACCATCATTGTGATGACCTCAAATATCGGTTCGCATATCATCCGTGAAAATTTTGCGGAAGCAACGGATGAAAATATGTACGGGGTTGTTGAATCTACAAGGGTAGAAGTGATGGAGCTATTGAAGAAAACCATCCGTCCTGAGATACTAAACAGGATCGATGAAATTATCATGTTCAAACCACTGAACCGTAATGAGATTGTTGAAATTGTAAGAATTCAGCTGAACAACCTTGTAAAAATGCTGGAGAAAAATGATCTCCACCTGGAGGCTACGGAAAAGGCCATACAATACCTGGCCAAAGAAGGCTATGAACCAGAATTCGGGGCAAGGCCTTTGAAGAGGGTTCTCCAAAAAGAAATCGTGAATACTTTATCGAAGTACATTTTGGCAGGTAAAATTGACAAAAATGAAAAAATACTCATTGATGCTGACACAGGAGGGATTATATTCAAAAATCAGCCGGTAAGCACAATGAATTAACAGACTATTCTCTCTAAAACGAGATAAAATTCCTATTTTTGAAAGAGGAGTTTTTCGGGTACAGAGTTGGCATAAGTATTGTAGCAGCCAAAAGTTATTATTAATAAGAAGATGAGCAAAAAAAATGCATTTGAAAATTTCGCGATCGAAAACGTCATAGACGATGAAGGTCCTGAATTTATATCCCTGTTATCCACTGAAGAAGAAGAAGAAATGGACAAAGAGCAGATTCCTGCTGAATTGTCTATTTTACCCTTAAAAAATACAGTCCTTTTTCCCGGTGTGGTTATTCCCATCACAGTAGGTAGAGATAAGAGTATCAAGCTGATCAATGATTCCTATAAAAAAGAGCGGATCATCGGTGTGGTATCCCAGAAATCAGAATTGGTAGAAGATCCTGATTTTAATGATCTTAATACCGTTGGTACCATAGCCTACATCTTAAAAGTACTCAGGATGCCTGATGGGAATACCACCGTTATCATCCAGGGTAAGAGGCGTTTTAATATCGTTGAGATCACGCGCCACGAACCTTATCTGAGGGCAAAAGTGGAACCTGTTACAGAAAAACGCGGCGAGGCTGACGATGAATTTAACGCTACAGTGGATGCCCTGAAAGAATTATCGACAGAGATCATTCAAATGTCTCCGAATATTCCATCAGAGGCTTCGGTGGCTATAAAGAATATAGAGAGCCCGAGGTTTCTTGTAAACTTTATATCTTCCAACCTGAGTATCCCGGTTCAGGAAAAACAAAAGATTCTGGAGACACTTGATTTTAAGGAACGTGCGAAACTGGTGCTGATCCATTTATCTAAAGAGCAACAGATGCTGGAACTCAAAAACCAGATCCATTCCAAAGTTAAGGTGGACATAGATAAGCAGCAACGCGACTATTTCCTCAACCAGCAGTTAAAGGCCATACAGGAAGAACTAGGCAGTGATTCGCCTGATAAAGAAATCGAAAATATCAAACAAAGGGCAGCTAAAAAGAAATGGGGAAAAGAAACAGCCGATGCCTTTTATAAAGAGCTGCAGAAAATGGAACGCATGAATCCTATGGCAGCTGAATATTCGGTGGTGCTTAATTACCTGGAACTGATGCTCGATCTGCCCTGGAATGAATATACCAAAGACAACCTTGATCTTACCCGGGCCAAAGCGGTATTAGAAAAAGACCATTACGGACTGGATAAAATAAAGGACAGGATACTGGAATACCTGGCAGTTTTAAAACTTAAGGGGGATATGAAAAGCCCGATCTTATGCCTTTCAGGCCCTCCTGGCGTTGGAAAAACTTCATTGGGCAGATCCATAGCCAAGGCAATGGGCCGCAAATATACCCGTATGTCACTCGGAGGATTGCATGATGAAGCGGAGATTCGCGGCCACCGTAAGACCTATATCGGCGCCATGCCGGGAAGGATAATCCAGGCCATTAAAAAAGCGAATTCATCTAACCCTGTTTTTATATTGGATGAAGTTGATAAAATTGGAAATGATTTCAGAGGTGATCCATCTTCGGCCTTACTTGAGGTACTTGATCCTGAGCAGAATAATTCGTTCTACGACAATTACCTGGAACTGGAATATGACCTGAGCCACGTAATGTTTATTGCCACGGCTAATTCATTAGACAGCATTCATCCGGCTTTGAGGGATCGTATGGAGATCATAGATGTAAGTGGCTATCTGATTGAAGAAAAGGTCGAGATCGCTAAAAATTATCTTCTGCGTAAACAGCGGGAAATGCATGGTTTAAAAACCAAGGACCTTAAAATGAAACCCGAGATCATCGAAAAAATCATCGATGAATATACCCGTGAATCGGGGGTGCGTATGCTTGAGAAAAAGATTGCATCCTTTGCACGTGCCCGTGCCAAACACCTGGTGCTTGGTGAAGATAAAGTTGCCAATATTGACGAAGCAGACATCGCCGAAGTACTCGGCCCTAAGATTTTCGAAAAAGACATCTTCATGAACAACGATATTGCCGGGGTTGTAACAGGATTGGCGTGGACACCCGTTGGCGGAGATGTATTATATATTGAAACGATCCTGAGCCCGGGGAGCGGGAAAATAACCCTTACGGGCAAACTGGGTGAAGTAATGAAGGAATCAGCCCTTACCGCACTTTCTTATCTCAAATCTCAATATTCAGAATTCGGCATTCATCCGAAAGCATTCGACAAATGGGACCTGCACGTGCATGTTCCCGAAGGTGCTGTACCCAAAGAAGGACCTTCTGCTGGTATTACGATGCTTACGGCTTTGGCATCAGCTTATACCCAACGAAAAATAAAACCCGGTATCGCTATGACCGGTGAAATAACATTAAGGGGATCAGTCTTACCAGTGGGCGGTATCAAAGAAAAAATACTGGCAGCCAAGCGCCTGGGTATTAGGGAAATTATCCTCAGCGAGCAAAACCGGAAAGACGTTGAAGATGTCAAAGAAATCTATATTAGAGGATTGTCATTTCATTATGTCAAAACCATGAAAGAAGTGATTGAGGAAGCATTGTTGAAAGAAAAAATTTCACACGCCGTTAATATCAACGAACCTGAGTTCGGCAAAGACGAACAGAAAAACGGGGATGGCAAGACGAAGAAGATGATTGTATGAAATATGGGGATAAGGTGTAAGTAGTAAATAAAAAAATGGGTGCTAAAAATAAAGAGGAACAGAATCCTGAAAATGACCAAACTCAACCTGCTAAACCTCAAAGGCCGAGAATACGAATTTTTAAATCCCATAATGAACAAAGGAAAGAAATGTATGTTTATTGGGCTTCGATAACTCCCGAAAAGAGGATCGAAAATATGATTGACTTGATTATTATGTCTTTTGGACTTGAAAGTGATCCATTGTTTTATAAAAACCTTGAGAAGAAAATTAAAATTTCAAGTTACAAGCAATGAAATTTTTTTCTGATTATCAGCCGCTTAAGGGATAAAGTAGACATAGAATAACTCCAAAAAGTACAGGAAATAAAGCAAGGCAATAATTCAAAGCCTAAATAAAAATAGCATAATTTTTATTTTACCAATTCCACAATAGGTTTCCCTGTGCAGCCACTTGGTTGTTGAATCTTGTTCAAAGAGCATTAATAAGACTGACTGGAGAGTTAGGTTAAAAATTGTGACATTTTGCGATTAATGTGACAAAATGATATGCTAATTGAGAAGTCTGCTGTAATTCTCTATTGAATTTTGTAAAAAAAATGTTATATTTGATTTCCATTCAAATATTTGTGGATTTGATTTGTGCATAACAAACCTTGATTTTATTAATAAATAGGACAATTTTGATAAAAGTTGTTTTTTTATTCCTTCTATTGAGTGCAACTCAAGTGTCTGCACAATCATACTATCCAATGCTTGGGGATAGTAATACCTGGTATGTAGATAATAATATACAATTTCAGAGACCCCATGTCACAGAAAGATTTTATATCGAGTATTCCTCAGTATATTATACAAAAGGTGATAGCACAATAGCTGGGCAAGGCTATAAGAAGTTTTTTATCCATGACCCGTATAGTATATATTCTTTTTCACCAACTGGCCTAATAGGATTTATCCGAGAAGATACTACGTCAAGAAAGGTATATTACAGAGGAATTGATAGTATACATGAAATAATAATCTATGATTTTTCTTTAAAAACCGGCGATAGTATGTACGTAAATGAAGCACATCCCCCATCAAAATTGTTATATAGTGGTTTTCTAACAACGGGAAAATTCAAGGCTTCTGTTTCTTCAATATTTATTAAATCCGGGACAAGAAAATATTTGAAACTTTCTAATCTGGAGAGTTCATTTTATACTTATAATCATCCTGATCTTGATTGGGTGGAAAGTCTTGGTTCTTTGAAAGCGCCATTATATTTTTATGAGCCCATAAATGGCATTTTCCATCCAGATACAAGTTTATATAGTGTATCTGTAATTGTAACTTTGGGCTGTGCATTCAGAAATGGAGTTCAGATATATGGAAGTGATTCGTGCGATTATGATAAGTCTGTTATTCCTCACAGCGGCATTCCAAACAGCGGAATTAAAAACCTCGAGTTGAATCATTTTATTTGCACAGACCAATCATGCACTTTTCAAAGCAATGCCTTTGAAAATACTGGAGCCGTTTTTGAATTAATTGATATGCAAGGCAGAAAATTGCAAAACCTTGTACTTCCTCCACAGCAGGGTGAAATATATCAGTGTAATTTTATAAAGCCTTTAAGCGCTGGAACATATATTGTAAATATTCAGTCAGGGATGAAATATTTCGTTCAAAAGATTTCAGTTTATTAGTTAAAATATTTAATGATACACGAACAATAATCATCAATTTTGAATTGATGGACTTAAACTCTAATCAATAAAATAATCGAATTCAATGCACCAATTCCACGATAGGTTTTCCTGTGCAGCCACTCGGCGGCTGAATCTGTAAAAATGCGGCGAGGGTAGGAGCTATATCTGTAACTGAAACGGCCGCATTTGTAGTGCCTGGTTTGATCTTCCATCCGTAAAATATCAGCGGGATATGAGTATCATAAGGATAACCGCTCCCATGGGTTGTTCCCCTGGGTCCACCGGCAATCCATCCAGGTTTCAGTACAATTGCAACATCACCTGATCTCTGCTCATAAAAGCCTCTTTGAACGAGGCTGAATTGTCCTTCTGTATAAGACTTGGTCCCAAGATCTGAAGAAGATATCGCTGAAGCTACACCCGGATATGTTTTAACAAGGTCTGTTATTCGCATGGAGATTTCCTTCAAAGGGATGTTTTTATCTCTCAGTAATTTTTCATTGAGGTAAACCTGCTGGTTTTCATAATCACTTATGAGGCTGTCGCAATGATATGTTTTTTTTAACGTTTCAGCGAGGGTATCTTTGATATAACTTTCATTAAAAAAACCTCCGGGCAAACCTTTGGATTTGAGATACCCCGGGTTCTGGACTACGCCATGATCAGCAGTCAGAAATACAAGCACTTTATCCTTGCCGATATAGTCATCAAGAAAATCAAGCAATTCTTCAATGTCTTTATCCAGCCTGATATAAGTGTCTTCTATTTCAACAGAATTGGGTCCGAATCTGTGACCGACATAGTCCGTTGATGCGAGGTTCACGGCAATAAAATCCGTAAAATCGCCTTTACCCATCTTTTCCTGTTTGATGGCTTCTTCCATGAAATTTTTGGTATAGGTATCCCCGAAAGGTGTTTCCCGGATCAGGTCATAACCATTTGCACTTATTTTCCATAAATCGTAAGGAAAAACGGGAAGAGTTTCGCCTTTATAAGGTTCTTCAAATTCTGAATTGTCTTTCGTGCTTTCGGTGTATTGATTTAACGGAAGGATGGTTTCCCATTTCTGGTTTAAAAATTTGACAGGTTGGCGTTGGGCGTTAAACTTACTAACCCATGCGGGCAGACTGTCCATATAATAGGTGCTTGTAACCCAGTTTCCAGTTTTACCATCATACCAATAAGCAGCATTGGCACTATGGCCAGCTGGAAGAATGGCTGCACGGTCTTTGAGGGATATTCCAATCACTTTAGAACCGAAATTGTCTGATAGTCTGAGTTCATCGGTGATCGTGGAACTCAGCATATTTTCGGGTGACATCTGGCCTTCTTTTTTGCTCAGGCTTCCGACGGTATTGTATTTTTCATCTGAAACGCAGTAAACTGATTTTCCGGTTTCCCGGTCGAACCATTCATTGGCAACAATCCCATTTACCGAAGGTGTGGTTCCGGTATATATTGCCGTATGTCCGGGGCCGGTATAAGTGGGTACGTAATTGATATTGGTATTGGCACAGAGATAGCCTTCCCGAAGCAGCCTTTTAAAACCGCCTTTGCCATATTTATTCCAGTACCGGTACAGGAAATCATAACGCATCTGATCTACAACAATACCTACAACCAGTTTAGGTTGTTTTTTTCTTTCTCCGGTTTTTTCATGACTTTTGGAAGTACACTCTGCCAGTAATAACCCTACAGCCAGGATTATTGAAAGTGAAAGGATTTTTTTTTGCAATCGCATCCGGAAGATGATTTTATGGATTCAAATTTACACGAACTATCAATGTATTAATGACGGTCTCTTTTATCATTTATAGCCAGAAATATTAACGAATTGTTAAGAAAATTCCAGGTATTAAGAATGATTGGCTGCTTTGTAAAACAGCGGCTAAAAAACTTTAAAAATTTACGGCCTCATCAATAATACATTCCCACTTATAATCTGCTGTGGTGGCGTTCCGGTCGGCGTATTCAGCCTGTAAATAAGCGTCCATTTATAAATTCCTTCAGGGCAGGTTCTTCCTTTAAAGATTGTGTTTCCACCAAATTCATCGGTTCCTCCCCAGCCTTTATTAGGGTCATCGCTGTAAAATACGGCTTCACCCCATCTGTTATAAATGGTGAGCTGATATAACACTGTATTAAGGTTATAAACCCTGAAAGTATCATTAATGTCATCACCGTTAGGGGTAAATGCATTAGGGATATAAATATCATTCGGGGTACAGTCATAAACATGAACACTGTCAGTGTTTGAACAGCCGCCTGAATTAGTCACCTTAACTGTATATTCTCCGGGCCCTGTCACAAATATTGAATTCGTTATTTCACCCGTTGGCTCCCAGTTGTATTTGGCATATCCCGGGTCTGCTATAAGCGTGGCACCCTTGCTCAAAGTGTCGCAGAGATAAACAGAAGCAGGTAAGGTTGTAATGGTAACAGGATTATAATAATAAACTCTGAAGACACTGGTTGCACTGCAGAAACCGTTTGAAATATAGGCATCGTATTCGCGATATGGAGTAGGACTTGTAACGCGATAAACGCTGATTTTTTGTGTTGTCTGATATGGGGGCTTGTTCCACTGTATTTTGTATCCAGGATTTCCAGCATCCAGCGTTATGGTGTCATTATAGCAAACCGTTGTATCAAAAAAGGTAGCAGTCGGTGCAGGTAAGAAGGTAACTTTGATCTTCCCACTGTCAGAGCATGTGCTCTGATAAACAATCGCTTTATATGTGCCTGTTTCCTGTGGGTTAAAGCGTTCGAGTGTAGCTCCCTGGATAGCATTGTTATTTAAATACCATTGGTAAGTCGCATTGTTAATGTTGTTTCCCGCATCCAGCGTGAGCGTGCCACCGGTACACAAACTGGTATCTTTTCCCAACTGCACGATCATATGTGTTAAGCGTACCTTGATGCTGGTATCAACTATACATTTGCCTTTCTGAACCTGAACTTTATAGGTAAATGCGGTATCGGCCGTAATTTTTTCAGTAGTGAGAAAACCTTTTGGCGTAGTCCAGATATAAGATGCTCCAGGGTTTCCGGCATCTAGACTGATGGTAGTTCCGGGGCAAATCAACGTATCATTGGTTCCAAAATCCGGCTTGGAAATCGGAATATAGGTCACAGTTATCGAGTCCGATGCTGAGCAGTTACCAATGTTAACGATCACTTTATATTTTCCCGGCGTATCTACGGTATAGGTTGAATCATTACTTACCGGAATTCCATTCTTATACCATTGGTAATATCTCTGATTTCCAACAGTAGATCCAACGGAAGCCGTTATCGGAAGCGTCTGGCCCTGGCACACTGAAACAGTTGGCGCAAGGTTAAAGGTAACGCTGATAAGATTATACTTGATATGTGCCACATCTGATGAAGAGCACTTGTTATTTGTTCTGTTTTCTACAAGTGCGGTATAATCGCCATCGGATGATACAGTGTATTGCGATGTGGTATCAGATACCGTTATAGCTGCTCCGTTTTTAAACCATAGATGCTTATATGCAGTATTGCCTGAATTGAGAACCCTAATGCCTCCCAGGCACATGGTATCATAATTCGGAGCAAGACTTACCAACGGCACGCTTAAAAAAGTAATATTTACCGTATCTGATCCTGCGCAGTTTCCACTCAAAACAGTGACATAGTATTTCCCTGAAACAGATACTGTATCAGTCCCAAGCGTATCTACCTGCTTCACACCGTCTTTATACCATGAGTACTGACCACCTGGGTTTTGCGCATTGAGAACATATGTCTGGCCTGAGCAAAGAACGGTATCAGGACCCAGATTGGCACTTACATGGTTAAATGAAATGTTTGCCGTATCACTATAAGAGCATGTGGTTTTATGGTTTGTATAACTGACAACCGCAAAATAACCTGCATTAACGGTGCTTTTAATAACGAATTTCATATTTGAATCCAGTTTTAAAAACGGACTGCTAACTTTATACCATGCATGCGTTGCATCAGGATACCCTGCATTCAAAACAGCACTGGCTCCCGGGCAAATGATTTGATCCGGGCCCAGGTTTACCTTGGCACTTTTTACAAATATTACCTGGATAGAGTCAGTTATAGAGCAGGCGCCAATGGTTGCTACGCCCAGATATTTACCCGGGCCTGATGTACTGTCTACAACATATTTTTCTGCATTGGCACCCGGAATTAAAACTCCGTTTTTATACCATGAATAAGATGATCCCTTATTTAACATATCCAACGTTAATTTGCTATAGGAGCAGATGTACGATGTGTCCGGTCCAAAATTTGGCGGCGTAAATAATGGCAGAATATAAGTGGTTCTTTTCACTGTGTCATCATATGGATCAAAATCACCGGGATACAAATGAAAAGCTACAATGGTGTCAGTCCCGGATTTATTTGTTGGTATGCTTATTTTAAAATACATTGTATCAATGGCATTTTGCGCCACAGTTCCATAAAAAGTATCCTGTAATGTAATGGATGTGGCTCCAGTTATATTTGCCTGGAAAGGTATTTTGGAAATAGGACCTGTAGAAAGATTTTGAAATACTACTGCGAGCTTAGCGACTGAATTGGAGCACAGTGTTTCAGCAGGATACAAAATGGTATCAACTTTTACTTCAGGTTTGGCAAAATTAATTTCATAAAATGATCCCTGGCCTGTACCGTAGAGGTAATAGCCAGAATCGTAGGGAGCCCCAATGACAAGTTTCTGAACAGTATTGCTACTTGCTGTGCCATAATCGGTCACGGATAAACCAAAATGGTCAAGGGCCAGGAGGTGGTTATTAGAACTGGAAATAGCCGGGTTAATACCACTGATCTTCTGATTGTATAGGACATTGTTTGCAGAATCGAGGAAAATAAGCCATACGGCACCTGCTCCTGTTCTGTAATCATTATCTCCCGTACAGGAAGCAGTCGCAGTACCAAGGCCTCCGGCACCTACTGCCATTACATTCAATTTCTTATATCCAAAATCGGGCAGGTAGGTTAAGCCACAACCGAAATTTTCATTTTTAGGTAAAATGTTATTCATCCCCGTAGAACTATTGGAGATTTTGCTGACACCGGATGTAATTACTTTGCCTGTATTATCCAGGTTAAGTATATAAAAAGCGCCTGATGAAGCCGTTTTATCGGAAGTATTTATGGCACCAACAGCTACATCCAGGTAGCCGTCTTTATTAAAATCTCCGATACCGGCAACAGCTGAGCCAAATTCGTCAGTAGTTCCAAGGATGCCGGTTGGGAAATTTCCTACCCCCGAAGTTATTTTTTGGGAACCATTAAGTCCGCCTGTATTTGTCAGAAAAACAATGTATGCCGAACCAATGGCTCCTGAAGTTCCGTCTTTATCCCCAATAGCACCCACAATAATATCATTGACACCATCCTGGTTTATATCACCTGTGCCAGCTACACTATAGCCGAATTGAGGCCCGGAAACCGTTTGTGTAGATGACCAGTTGCTCATGCTTGTTCCTGCGATCTGAGTTGTGCTTTTCACAGTCCCATTTGCCTTCATCAGGCATATATATACGCATCCCGAATTAACAAGTCCTGAACTTGAACTGGGATCTCCGCTGGAGCCAACGGCAAGATCAGGAACGCCATCTCCATCAATATCACCGATATTTGCCACTGAAATACCAAAATTTACCGCTGTTTTTGGTGCAGCATTCTTAACATAAGATTTTACGGTACCATTGGCATTCATAAACAGGATGTAAAAAACGCCTGCTCCTGCCCCGCTAACAGATTTGTCAGTATAAGCACCTACTGCAAGGTCCGGAACGCCGTCGCCATTCAAATCGCCCATATTGGTAACACCGGAACCATAGTGATCCTGGTTCAGAATATTTGGAAATCCTCCGAAACTGCTGGATACGTAAACAATACTTTGAACGTATACCTGATTCTGAGCCTTAAGCTTTTGAATGCCAAGTACAATTGTAAGTCCAATAAAAACCGATAAAAATTGTATAAACCTTTTACTCATATATTATTTACCTAACATGCGAATCTAAGAATTTTCTTCCAAAAATAGTTGAGTGAAACTATTTATTTTTTACCTGGATAACGATTCCGATTGCATCATTTACCATACAAACCATAATTTTCCATTTAAAGTTTTTAATGGTATACGATAATTATTGGAAAAAAGACTGCCGGTACCCAAACCCTGTGCCAGGGCAGGAGACTTCTGTGCAACCCATTGGGCTATGGCATTGAGTCCTACATTGGATTCTAAGGCCGAAGTTGCCCACCATCCGGTGCCGTATTTCTCAGCAATAAATATCCAGGCGTCGGTTTCTTTGAATCCCCCCAGGAGAGAAGGTTTGAGAATGATATATTGTGGCTGAATGGCCTCTAATAGCTCAGATTTATGCGTTAATCCATAAATTCCGATCAATTCTTCATCAAGGGCAACCGGTATTGGACTTTCTTTGCAGATCAGGGCCATTAGTTTCCAGTTTCCGGCGCTGATGGGCTGTTCTATGGAATGAATTTGAAATTTTGAAAGCCTGTCAAGATTTGACATGACTTCTCTGTCGCTGAATGCGCCATTTGCATCCAATCTTATTTCGATTTCAGAACCAAAGTGATCCCTCACGGTTTTAATAAGGTTGAGTTCTGATTGAAAATCAATCGCTCCGATTTTAAATTTAAGGGTTCTGTAGCCGTTTTTAAATTTTTCTTCTGCCTGCTTCAGCATGTCATCGGGATGAGCCATCCAAACCAGCCCATTGATAAGGATTCCCTGTTCGCCTCTTGAAAATGGATTGTTAAACAATATTTTTTTTCCACCTCCGGCAAGATCCAGGATTGCCGTTTCTTTAGCGAACTGAATGGCCGGATATTTATGAAGATCCACATCATGGGCTTCAATATCCTGGTTTTCATGGATTGACTTACATAGTTCAGAAAGTTTATCCTCGACATGCTTTTCATCGTCAATGCTTAAGCCGGGAATAATGCTGCACTCACCAATACCCTCCGCGCCGGATTCATTATCCCTGATTTTGAGAAGCCATGAAGGTTTTTCAAGCAAAAATCCTCTTGAGGTTCCTGCGGGTTTTATAAACTTCAACAGGAACGGTTCGAATGATGCTGAGAAGCGCTTCAATGGATAGATTCAGATTAGGAATTTGATGAATAAACAGCTAAAAACCCATAGCAGATTGCAAAAATGAAAATTGATAGCACAAGTTGTTTCAGATACGGTATAAGATCGGCGGGTTTTTTGCTTCTTGAAACTCCTATCCCATTGATGATTAAAAATAATGAAGGGATTGTGAAAATAATCCAGTCAAGGGTAGAATAATTATTCCGGTTGCAGGTAAAAAGTAAAATAGGAACAATCAACAACAACCAATGATATATTTTTGCATTTCTTAGTCCTATTTTTACGGGAATCGTATTTTTCCCCGCCAGCCGGTCTGATTCTATATCCCTGATATTGTTGATATTAAGAACAGAAGTGCATAGCAATCCGATACCTATGGCTGGAATAATAATATTCAAAGGGATATTACCCGTTTGAAGATAATAGCTGCCCGCAACTGCAACAATTCCAAAAAAAATAAATACACTTATATCGCCCAGTCCCCTGTATCCATAAGGATTTTTGGTTGCAGTATATGCTATGGCAGCTGCTATGGAACTGATACCAACCAGAAATAAAACCATAGCCCCGGTGTATCCAATATTCTGTAGACTTTCGAGCAATAAAATGATACCGGATATCAGCGATAAAATAATAACCGATACAATCGCGCCTTTGATCTGCCGATGTGTGATTTCGCCTGTATGAACCATTCTTTCCGGGCCTATTCTATCTGGAGTATCGGCACCATTTTTGGCATCGCCATAATCATTTGCCAGGTTCGACAATATCTGCAGAAGTATGGCAGTCAGAAACGTAAATAAAGCTATTATAGGGCTAAAGCGAATTTTATAACTTAATAGATTTCCCAGGCCGATACATGCCAGGGCAAGTGGGAGCGTATGCAGCCTTAATGTATTGATCCATACCGCAAACCGAGATTTTCTTTTGACTTCCTCTTTCATAAATATTTATCCTTCTCTTGCGCCTCTCTCCCTGGGAGAGGGGCCGGGGGTGAGGCATTCTTACGGAAATTTAGGAAATTTACTGAAATCCGGATCACGTTTTTCTAAAAATGCATTTTTCCCTTCTTTCGCCTCGTCACTCAGATAATATAGGAGTGTCGCATTTCCTGCAAGTTCCTGTATGCCTGCCTGGCCATCGAGCTCTGCATTGAAAGATGATTTTAACATCCTGATGGCCAGAGGACTTCTTTGCTGTATTTTTTTGCACCAGCTTATGGTTGTGGATTCAAGTATTTCGAGAGGAACCACTTTATTTACGAGTCCCATCTGCATCGCCTCTTCTGCATTATATTGGTCACAAAGAAACCAGATTTCACGGGCTTTTTTCTGGCCGACAACTCTTGCAAGATAAGAAGCCCCGAATCCTCCGTCAAATGAACCTACCTTAGGGCCTGTTTGTCCGAATCTGGCATTTTCAGCGGCAATGGTCATATCGCAAATTACATGAAGCACATGTCCGCCGCCAATAGCCCAACCCGCCACCATGGCAATGACAACTTTAGGAATGGAACGGATCTGTTTCTGAAGGTCTAAAACATTGAGTCTTGGTACCGTATCCTCTCCCACATATCCGCCGTGCCCTCTAACACTCTGGTCACCACCGCTGCAAAAGGCTTTGCCACCTTCACCAGTTAAAATGATCACATCTATTTCGGCTTTATCGCGACAGATATTCATGGCATCAATCATTTCTTCAACCGTAAGCGGTGTAAATGCATTATGCTTTTCCGGGCGATTGATACTGATCTTGGCAATGCCTTCCTGAAATGAGAACAGGATTTCTTTATATTCTTTTATTTTTAACCAACTCATTCTTAATTATTTATATTTAATAAATTGGATTGAAATTATATAGCTGCCAACTTATTGGTTTTTTCTTTGCGACCTTTGCGGTTTTCCCTTCGCGACCTTTGCGTGAGATTTTTTCACGCAAAGAGCGCAAATGTTTTCGCAAAGAGAAAATCGTTTAATTTTTATAAAATATTCTGCCTTTAGAAGCAATCTTTCAATTCTTAATGTACATCGTCGATTTCACCGCTTCAATAGTGTCTTTTACAGAAGGCAGAAATGCTTCCACCAGCGGCAAAGAATAGCCCATATTTACATCTTTGCCTGTCACCCTTTTTATAGGCGCATCCAGGTAATCAAAAGCATGTTTCTGAACCTGGTAGGTGATTTCAGAAGATATAGAACCGAAAGGCCATGATTCTTCGATGATGACCAGCCGGTTTGTTTTTTTAACGGATTCTACTATCGCAGGAAAATCCAGCGGGCGAATGGTTCTTAAATCAATCACTTCGGCAGAAATCCCTTCTTTTTCAAGTTCATCAGCTGCTGCAAGGGCCACTTTCATAGTTTTATTGAAGGATACCAGGGTAACATCTTTTCCCTGTTTTTTGACATCGGCTTTGCCAATTGGGATATAGTAGGTTTCTTCAGGCACTTCACCTTTGTCGCCATACATCAATTCCGATTCCATAAAAATTACCGGGTCATCATCTATAATGGCCGATTTCAGCAAACCTTTGGCATCATATGGATTGGATGGGGAAATTACTTTTAGCCCCGGTACATTGGCATACCAGTTTTCAAACATTTGCGAATGCTGCGCGCCGAGCTGTCCCGCTGAACCACTTGGCCCCCTGAAAACGATAGGACAATTGAACTGTCCGCTAGACATTTCCAGCATTTTGGCAGCAGAATTTACGATCTGGTCCACCGCAAGCAATGCGAAATTCCAGGTCATAAATTCGATAATCGGTCTCAATCCGTTCATAGCTGCACCAACACCAACACCGGCAAATCCAAGTTCTGAAATGGGGGTATCAATAACCCTTTCCGGTCCGAATTCGTCCAGCAATCCCTGGCTTACTTTATAGGCGCCGTTGTATTCAGCCACTTCTTCGCCCATGAGAAAGATATTTGCATCTTTCTTCATTTCTTCGAAAATGGCTTCCCTTAGCGCTTCCCTGTATTGTATAATCCTACCACTCATAAGTGCAAAGGTAGGGAAAAACGGTAATTAGTCAATAGTAGATAGTCAACAGTAATCAGTAAGCAGTCATCAGTATCGCATGTTAGCAAATGTAAATATTTAGCAACAAAATTGTTTTAGTTAATGCTTTGATTTATTGATCATTAATAATTGGTCATTGATCATTGAACCCTCTTTACTGTTTACTGTTTACTGCTAACTGCTAACTGTATGTATCTTTGCCTCATGAATATTAAGGCACCAATCCGGGTAAAAGAGGCAGCCAGACTGCTGGGATTAACGTTTAAGGGAAATGGAGAATTGCTCATTACCGGCATTAACGAAATTCACAAAGTGCGCAAAGGGGACCTCACTTTTGTCGATGTACCGAAATATTATAAAAAAGCGCTTTTTTCAGATGCTGATATTATCATCATCAATAAAGACACGGAGTTTCCGGAAGGGAAGGCCATTTTGATCAGCGATGACCCCTTTCATGATTATAACAGGCTCGTTACCCATTTTTCGAATGAAGAAAAGCCACAGCATATTTCTTTCTCAAAAGGAGAGAATGTACGGATCGGACAAAATGTTCAGATATATCCTGGTGTTGTTTTAGGAAGGGATATTGAAATAGGTGATGGGGCGGTAATTTATCCCAATGTGGTTATCTATGACAATACCATCATCGGGCGAAATGTTATTATACACGCCAATACAGTGATTGGTGCCCATGCCTATTATTATAAAAACCGCAAAGACCATTATGAAAAACTAATTTCCTGCGGCAGGGTTATCCTGGAGAATGATGTTGAAATCGGCGCTTGCTGTACGATTGACAAAGGTGTGAGTGGTGATACCATTATTGGAGCGCATACCAAGCTTGACAACCAGGTACATGTTGGGCATGGTGTTGTTATCGGGAAACGCTGCCTGATAGGAGCCCAGGTGGGTATTGGGGGCAAAACGACCATTGAAGATGATGTGATTCTCTGGGGCCAGGCAGGAATAACGAAAGATGTGACTATTGGCGCAGGTGCGGTTGTGTCTGCACAAAGTGGTGTAAGCAAGTCACTTGAAGGAGGTAAAGCCTATTTTGGTACCCCTGCCCGTGAAATCCGTAAGGTTCAGAAAGAAATGGCCTGGGTAAGGATAAAGGCTGAAGAGGAGTCAGGGGTAAGGGATCAGGAATCATAGATTGGTAAATGATGAAAGTAGCCGTCATTGCAGCAAGGTTCGAGGTACGATAACAGAAAGCCGCAATCCCCTGGGATTAAGATGCCGTCTTAACAATACAGCACTACCTTATTACGAAAAGAAAAGGCAGCTTTTAAGCCAGGTTGGCACTTTGATTGATGAGATTGCGGCGTGCTTTTTCAATCAATTAATAATATTTTCTATCTACAAGTTGCTATATTGATACATCACCTTATATTTGCACATAACAATAACTCAATAACATGAAAAAAATAACATTTACAATTTTAGTACTTTCGCTGTTCAGCATAGGATTTGTGAAAGCACAGGCCGTGGATACCATCCCGAACGGGGATTTTGAAAGATGGCAGGGAATAGGAAAAGCTAAAGAAAAACCTCAGAGCTGGGATACGCTCGGTGGTATTTCTTTCCCTGTGTCAGACGTTTCATACTTAAAGGACGGCGCATATATTGATAGGCCTGTATATGATGGCAAAACAGCATTGTCTCTGGCTTGCCAGAGCAGAGGTTCTTTAATTTATATAGGTGAAGTAATTTGTAAATTGAAAGTAAAGAACAAAAACCCATATCTTAATATGAATCTTGGATATATGGAAGGGAATGCTCCACAATCCCCGATTTTTGAAGTGACAGTTTGGAATTCAAAAACGCATGACACGTTGTGCAAAACGGGTATACTCTATCTCAATTCAATTCAAAGTGCTGCTGGCGATACTATAGAACCTTGGGGAGATATTTCAATTCCATTAGCATATACTTACACATCAGCTAATGATACGACAACACCAGACTCATGTCATATATTATTAACAAATTCGATTCCTTCTAATCAATTGGGTAACCCATCAGCTTCTGTGCTTTATGTTGAAAAAATATGGTTTGGAAATGCAGCAGCTGCAGACATTTCAGTTTCATCTCCTGGAAAAACTTTAGCAAGTGCCTATCCGAATCCATTTACAAATAAAACCACTATTTCTTATAATCTGGCTCAAAATGAGGATGTTAACCTTACAATATATAATATGGAAGGAAGAGAAATACGTACTCTTATAAATAGCAATCAGTCAGCTGGAAGCTATAACGAAGTATTTGATGCTAATGGATTAAGCAATGGCGTATACATTTATAAACTCCAGACTTCTTCTGGTGTAGAAACAGGTAAGCTGATGCTAAACAGGTAAGAATATACCTTTAATAAATTGTGAAAGGCCGCTCAGCAATGAGCGGCTTTTTTTGTGGAATTTTCTGAATCAGGATTTTCAAGATGTATGGATAAACAGGATAACTGTGAAAATTATCAACTAATGAGTTGTCGATATTATTTCCTGAAAATCTTTTAATCTTGTAAATCATGATTCAGAAAAAAGCGGAATATTATTCTCATCCCAATATATCTGAATCAGGATTTTCAGGATGTATGGATAAACAGGATACCTGTGAAAATTATCAACTAATGAGCTGTCGATTTATTTCCTGACAATCTTTTAATCTTGCAAATTCTGATTCAGAAAATTTCTCCAAATACAATATTCTTTTATTTTCTCTAACTTGCACTTCATTCTAAAAACAAAACGACATAAAATTATAACTATGAAAAAGATTATTTTACTATCACTACTGGTGCTTGCATTGCTGGTTCCGGGTATTTCAAGAGCGCAGACTTATAACATTCCCAATGGGAGTTTTGAAAACTGGACTTCATCTACTGCTCCTAAAGACTGGGTACAGATACAGGGGACAATAGAAGAGACACCAATCGTAAATTATACCCTTACTACCACAACTACAGGCGGCGGCACTACTACGCAACACATATCCAGACCAGCAAAGGATGGTTCTGAATCTATTTTGTTGTATAGTATGAACAATGGTGCAACGCCTTGTGTCATCGCTCAAAAATTTGCAATGGCTGGCAGACCTCAATTTTTTTCTATGAATTATTCTTATTTCCCAGGTACTTCAACTGACCAATTTCAAGTGGAATTTATCTTTACGAAATGGAACAGTGCAAAGGCAAGTAAACATGATACTTTACTCAGTGCTATTTATACTTCCGCTGCTGCTTTTGCAGAGCCCTGGCAAACAATCTTAAATCAATCATTGACATCATTATATTCTACAACTTACCCAAGTACAGAAAACCCTGACTCTGCAACTATTCTCATTACAAACGACCGAACCACCTCTACTGTAGCTTCTGCTTTGTACATAGATGAAATCTGGTTCCCTAATGCCAATGTTTCAGCAGGAATTGATCAGAATGGGTTTCAACCATATAATCCATCTGGAATATCTGTATTCCCAAACCCATTCTCAGCAAAAACAACAATCCACTATAATGTAGCTCAAAGCGGACAGGTTTCCCTCAATGTATATGATGTTGACGGAAAGCAA
>Ga0207032_1139_pt1 | contig 19434 bp, 17 predicted proteins | sample Alteio_BWMinCont_38_FD_153308 | JGI IMG/M metagenome (GOLD analysis project Ga0207032, IMG submission 153308) | Enriched cells from forest soil in Barre Woods Harvard Forest LTER site, Petersham, Massachusetts, United States -... | ecosystem: Environmental > Terrestrial > Soil > Temperate forest >... | reverse complement strand
TATGGCCATGGAAGGCACATCGCAAAGCTATGACGCTATGTATAAAAAGGGTGCAATTACGCTTGACGAGTTAAATAGCGATTATAAAAAAACGTTTGAAAGCGGTGCAGATATCATCGAGGTGAACCTGGGTATTGAAGCAGGTAATGCACTTCGTGATTGGCAAAAAGCCAAACTGGCCGGTTCATCAAAAGCTAAGTTTTTTTAATTCCCATTAATATCAATAGGATTATGAAAAATAAAAGCACAATATCACTGGTGGTCGCTGCCGCGATGCTATTAATTGGATGGGTACCTGTATTTGCACAGGCAAAAAAGACTGTTAAAACGGCTGCTAAGAAGCCTAATATTATTTACATTTTAGCAGATGATATGGGATACGGGGATGCAGGTGTTTATGGTCAGCAAAAAATAGAAACGCCTAATATTGACGCAATTGCAAAAAACGGGATGCGTTTTACCCAGCATTACTCTATGGCAGTTTGTGCGCCGTCAAGGTATATACTAATGACAAGTATAAATTCAGGTAAAGCATTCATCCGCGGTAATGAGGAATGGGCACAAAGAGGCGATATATGGAATTTTGACGCAATGGAGGCTAATCCGGCGTTAGAGGGCCAGCTGCCTATTCCTGATTCTACCATAACCGTTGCCAAGGTATTAAAGAAGGCAGGTTATACAACTGCTTTAGTGGGTAAATGGGGCCTTGGCGGCCCCATGACCGCGGGCATTCCAAATAGGCAGGGATTCGATTATTTTTTTGGCTTTCTTTGTCAGCGCGAAGACCACACCTATTATAGCGGCCATTTATGGGAAAATGAAGACCGTGTCCCATTGAATAATAAATCGGTAAATCCCAAAGTTACATTTCCAAAAGATTTGGACCCCAATGATCCAAAAAATTATGAGGTGTACGCGCAAAATGACTATGCTCCTGATTTGTTAATCAAGGCAGCGTTGAAATTTATCGATAAAAACAAAAGCAAACCTTTCTTTTTATATTTCCCAAGCCCGTTGCCGCATGTATCGTTACAGGCACCCAAAAAATGGGTAGATTATTATCATGCTAAATTTGGCGATGAAAAGCCTTTTTTGGGCGGTGGTTATTTCCCGTGCCGCTATCCGCATGCTACTTACGCCGCTATGATATCTGCACTTGACGAGCAGGTTGGCCAATTGGTAAAAAAATTGAAAGAGCAGGGTCTTTATGATAATACCATTATTATGTTTTGCAGCGATAATGGCCCGGCTGCCGGTGGCGGTGTTGACCCAACCTGGTTTAGCAGCGCCGGGCCGTTTAAAACCCAGCCGGGATGGGGTAAGGGGTCGTTACATGAAGGCGGTATCAGGGCACCATTTATAGTACAATGGCCAGGTAGAATAAAACCGGGCACTACGTCTGATCTCATCTCAGAAACAGCCGACCTCATGCCAACATTATGTGAACTACTAAATATTTCCGCACCAAAAGGTATTGATGGTAAAAGCTATTTACCTACGCTTTTAAATAAACCTGCTCAACAGGTAAAATATGATCATTTGTATTTTGAATACCCCGAATCGGGCGGCCAGCAATCTGTTCGGATCGGCAAATGGAAGGGCCTGAGGTCGAATATTCTGAAAGGGAACATGAAGCTGCAGTTATTTGACCTGGATACCGATATCCAGGAACTTCATGATGTAGCTGCAGATCATCCGGATATCATTAAAAAAATGGAAGATATAATGGTAAAAGATCACCATACACCAGTGGTTAAAACCTTTTTAATGCCGGCAATAGACGGTGGAGAAAATAGATTTAGCAATAAATAAATTATAGCTCATTCACTTTCAAGGCTCTTAGTTTAAACAGCGGTTATATTATACCGCTGTTTTTATTTGCCTATCTATCTGTTTTATCAAGTTTCGCTGCCGTTCAAGAGATAGTCTCTCGCCATCTTTAAAGAGATGATCCTTCACCACAGATAGTTTGACGAAAAGGTGTTTTTTAATTCGCCCAACTTCTATAGCATTTGTTAACCAACAAACCTGCGGCTGTGTGCGCAATTACCTTAAAAATACGTTTAAGCTTTAGTTTTATTAAATTAGCGTGAGTTCGAAATAAGAATTGGATACAGTTGCAATGTACCCTATCGGGCAATATCATTAAGTTAAACACTTTCAAGTCCCGGCGGGACTAAATGTCTATAGAAAAATATTTAGTCGCCTATTGGGTGCCGTAGGTACCGAACTTAAGTTGCAAAAAAAGCCCTGCAGTTTTGTGCAGGGCTTGCTTTTAGGCCGGGTTCAAACCTTAAAGACCTTTAATTAATTATTCATCTCTATAAATTATGGATGGCCAACCATCACCCCTCTTCCGCCTGTAGCTATGTAAACCTGGCCAAACGTGGTTCTATCAGCGGCAATTGCTTTTACGCCGGCCGAGAAATGCTGCCCGTTAGATATTTGGTCCCACGTGCTGCCATCATCTACTGAACGATAAAGATCGTTACCTGATCCTCCGCTTAATGTTCCGTAAGCGTACAAGACAGTCGTCGTGCCACTTTGCGGCGCGCCAAAAGAGAAGCATCTTGCAATTGGCATGGCTGTGATTTGCGTGAAAGCCGATGCGCCGCTTGCCAGTTTATATAAACCGTTCCCATCCAAACTTACCCAGGCTTCGCCATCTATCCCTGGCCTTGAAGCAACGTTGGTCCAGCTGGATGCTGTTGGGATAGCGGTTGTATTCCTCTTGGCCCAGGTAACACCCACATCGGTCGACATATACATAAAGCCGCCCTGGAATACGTAGAATTTACTGCCATTCACACAATCAGCCGCAGCAGGGAAACATTTATCATAGATATCATTAGAAGTACCCGCATCCGCGCCAAGCGGACCACTGGTTGATGCTGTCCATGAAACACCCTTATTGCTGGTAGAATATATTTTCCCGGAAGCTCCGTGAGCAACATATATCATTTTGTCGGGATTATATGACGAAACAACTATCCGCCCACCTGCTGTAATACCCGATGGCAACGTAGCAGCCGTCCACGTGCCACCACTGTTTGCCGATGTGAACAGTTGGATTCCTGAAGCATCATTATTATTGGTGGCGAGAATCGCGATGTTTTGAGGAAATTGTTCGCAATACGATATGCTGGTAATTTGCTGCGTACTATAAAGGGAAGTAGTTGGATACGAAGTAAGGCTTATGTGCCTGAAGCCGCCAACGTCTGCACAACCCGAATAAACTAATGTACCTGCCCCTGGCGATGGTGCCGCTAAAGTTAGCAGATCAGTCTCTTCGTGCCCATTTTCCTGTGCCGAGAAGGCGATCGAACCACTTTGAAACATGTTAGCGGTAAACCAAATGCCGAACCAATCAGTATAATACATATTACCGCTATGCAACGGGTCAAACGCTATTGAAGAAGTAGCGCTGCTGAACCAGCTGCCTGGCCACCAGCCTGGCTCGTTTGATTTAGTTATCGGCAACGTTGAAGTGTTTATTTTTGCCCAGGTAGTACCACCATCAGTTGAACGGTACATAGGATCTCCGGAAGCACTTGTACGTACAGAGACAGCTAATCTCAGGGTATTTGTAGGGTCGATAGATATGGCGCAATAGTTTTCGCCTGCATCGGTAGATGGGGTTATGTCGGTCCAGGCAGAACCATCGTAAACTTTTATACCGGTACTATGGGTTACATATAATTTGCCGCTTGCACCTATAGCCATTCGGTTTGGATTTGTTGGCGAACCACTAATTAATGCAAAGCTGGTTCCGCCGTTAGTGCTCATATACACGCCCGTACCTGCAACTGTGGCATAAATTTTTGACGAACTGCCGGTAGAGCCGGAAGGGTCAATAACAACCGAACGCACGTCCGCACCTGTAGGAACGCCTGATGCCTGAGAAAAGGAAGAACCGGTTGTGGTACTTTTATACAAACCATTGGCGCGCGAACCCACAAACAGGATAGCGCTGTTCAGCGGATCAACGGCTATTGGTTCGCCTGCCCATCGCAGATCGCCGTTACCACTAAATGTGCCCGGAAAGCTGCTCAGTTTAGACCAGGTACTACCCTGATCATTAGACTGATAAAGGCCGGCATTGGTGCCAACATATACCCGATCGGTCACGTTAGCATCTAAAGCGATACCATCCACACTGCTGCTTACCGCATCCAATATTTGCACCCATGTTAGTGCTGTGGCATCCCATCGGTATGCCCCGCCCACATCCGTACGGATGTACATTCTGTTAGCTGCAGACGGATGGATGACGATGCCCGTTACATAACCCCCGCCACCTATGGCAACGTTGCTCCAATTGTAAGCAAGGGAAGCAAGGGATGAAAATGAAGCCTTGCTACCTCCGGGCAATAGCGGGGTACTGCTTTTCATCTCAGTAGTTTTTTTACAGGATGTTACGCCAAGCAACAATCCTAAAACACATGTCAGAATAAGTTTTGTTTTCATAAGTACTCTTTTTGTTAGGAAATAAAAGGCATAGCAAAGCTTTTTGGCTGCTGAAAACACCAATTATTTCGGGTTAAGAATTAAGTTAATTGTTTATTATTTTAGAAAAACCGGTTTTGCTTAATAAAAAATGGCATTTGACAGGGATGTACCACCAAACGATTTACCTGCGATATTTTCTTAAGTACAGGGTAACTTTGAGTAACATTAAAAGTCAGGCCGTTGCTGCTTATTGCATATATGTGCCTAAATTTAAAATCGGTGTAAACGTCCTTTTCAAAATGCTTACCATGCTCAAAATGAATTAAATATCCATTAATATGGCGTAAAATAAATTTGAATGGCAGCCTGTTAATCAATGTCAGGTTCATGTTTTTTTATTTCATTAGGTATTTAATAAAGACCAATGAAATTTAAATTCTACTAACGTGCAGCGAACTTTTATCAAAATAATATTTAGCACTAAAGTGGCCATCGCATAAGTTAATACAGGCTTTGATACTTATTTTAGAAGTACTTAACTTCGTGATAGCATTGTTCTAAGCAATAAATACCCCATAAAAGGTCGTTTTTCCATTTTTTGCAATCTGTGTTTAAAGCAACTGGAGGTAAATAGCGGTTCGAAATTTCACTAAAATCACTGCTTTCTTTTGCTACATAGATAAGCACATAAAAATTTTTGGTGCACTTGATGGTTTGATTTTTGATACTCTGAATAAACCTATATTTGATATTAAGTTTAAAGGGCCTGTAATGGGTGTAACGACCAGTAAGCACGGATTTCTGATGAAATAAATAAATGATGAATAAGGATAGCTTAATTCAGTTTATTCAGCAGGTATTGCCTATGAGCCCGGCCAGGGCTGAGCAAGTAGTGGCAAAGTTTAATCCTATGAAAGTTAAAAGAAATGCATACATTTTGAAGGCTAATGCCGTTTGCAATGCTTCTCATTTTATAGAAAATGGAGTTATGCGGTCCTACACCTATGATCTGGAAGGTAGCGAGGTAACTACGGCGTTCTTTCCATCAAACACTTACACGAGCGACCTGCTGTCTTTCTTTAAAAGATCACCTGCCAAAGAATATATTCAGGCTATAACCGATTGTGAGACCTGGTATATTACTTACGAGGATATGCAGGCCAGCTTCCACGCTATACCAGAATTCCGGGAATTCGGCCGACTGAACATTGTTAACCAATACAGTCTCCTGAAAGAAAGAATGTTGTCAAATTTACAGGAAACTGCCGAAAAACGCTACAGTGATTTAATTTATACCCAACCGGAAATACTTCAACATGTACCTTTAAAATATATTGCGTCTTACCTGGGCATAGCTGATACTTCCCTAAGCAGGATAAGAAAAGAGGCTCTGAAAAATTAGCCTGCGGCATTTCTTTTCCTATGTCAAGTGTAAGTTGAGGCAATTGATCTTCCTTTGCTTCAATATAAATCATCAAGTCAATGGCAAATTACATTTCAGGCGCTCCTCTTTGGGTTATCCTATTATTTATCCCCATCTTCCTTTATTCAATTGCATTTATTACCAGGCCAGTAAAACAGGCTGCGCTCAATGCCGGCATGACGCTGCGCCAGTCAGGAAATATCCAGTACGGAATTTTGGGTTTTTATAGTATCTACCTTATTTATGCTTCAGTGCTCGCCTTAAATGGGGTACTTGATGTCGATTCTCTGCCACCAAGAGCAATGGTTTGGGCGGGTATACCGTTAATGATCATCTTATTTGGATTTATCGGAAACACCGGCTTATTTAAGAAGCTACTTCAGTCAATTACATTAGAATCGCTAATTACCGTACATATATTTCGGATTGTGGGCGTATTCTTTATCGTGCTTTATGGCTATCATTTGCTTCCGGCAAAGTTTGCATTTTTCGCCGGCCTGGGCGATATTATCACCGCAATTTTCGCTTTGCCGATAGCCCGGATTGCGTCCAGGCAAAAGCCTGGTTGGAAGATTGCTGTTTATGCATGGAACATATTTGGCATCATGGATATCATTGATCTGCTGGTGGTCGCAGTTGTAATAGGCACGAATGGCAACCTTCGCGAAATGGCTATATTTCCGTTTGTATGGTTTCCCGCTTTTGCTCCGGCTACCATTTTATTTTTACACGTTGCAGTCTTCAGAAAATTACGAACATTAACGTCTGTCAAAAGCGTTTAAAAAAATCATATCAGCGGGAATGTTTGATTTGTAAGTAACCGTAACAATTTCGTGGCATTTAGCTATTTCTAAAACAAAACATATGATGTTTAAATTAAACATCATATGTTTGTATCATCAAATAGTTAATTATGAATACGTCGGAAAAATTGAGTGACCAGGTTACGAACAGGATAAGGCACGACATTGATCAGCATAAATATAAAGCTGGTGAAAAAATACCGGCCGAACCCGAATTGATGAAACTTTATAGCGTTGGCCGCTCCACGATAAGGGAGGCGATCAAAACTCTTGCTATGACAGGAATCTTAAAGGTACAACAGGGTTCGGGTACTTTTGTAAATACCGGCATACGACACGAAACAATTGATCAGCGGTTAAGACGGGCCGATTTTGACGAGATCAATGCAGTAAGAAAATTGCTGGAAGACGAAACAGTAAGGCTCGCTGCTAAAAATTATACTGAAAAAGATTTGAAAGAGATGAAACATTGCCTAGAAAATAGAAGGCTGGCAATACGCACCGAGCAACGCCAGGCATGCGTTGATGCTGATATTGCCTTTCATACAGCTATTGCAAGGGCTTCTTCAAACAAAGCGCTTGCTGATCTTTATCAAAGCTTTACTTCAATAATAAGGGACTTCTTCTCCACAAGAGAAGTTCGGGGAATAAGCGATTTTGCAATGAGCCATCATTTACACGAGCAATTATTTGAAACAATTAAAAGAAAAAAGGGGAAATCTGCGCAGCAGGTACTTAATAAAATAATAGAAAATAACTATTAAAAGCAGTTTGCTTATTTAAAATAGCAAATAACAATGAAAAAGATATTGCATATCACATTAAAGCTATTGCTTGTATTCCTGATATTCATAGGGTTACAGGGCAAGGTATTAGTACGCTATGCCGAAATCTTTAATAAAAGCCGCAAAAGTGAAATAACTCATCAGGAGAAAGCACATGTAAAAGTCCGTATAATACATTGTAAGTTACAATGCTATACGCAGCACTTCCAAACGCTGCATACACCGGCTATTGCGTTTTTATTTACTTTACTAATAGCATCAATAATTGCTGCGCAGCTGCTATATATACCCCACAAAGAAAAATTTTCCACTTCAGAACCGGTTCGGCTACTACCCCTTAGAGCACCTCCTGTTTTTTTAATAAGCAGCACAATCATCATGTGCTCTTAATCCTCCATAGCCGGTTTCCGGCCGGATTTCAATAAAATTTTAAAGACATGGCCTTGTATGGCCACAGGTTGAACATTTAATTTTTTCATCATGAAAACGACGAAAAAGCTGATCATAATCAGCATCATTTCGGCCGTGTGCTTGGGCGCGGCATGCTTGTCTGCCGAAGCACAAGGAACAGATAGCGTTTTAACGTTACAAAAGGCGTTAAATATAGCATTGTCCCGACACGAAATCTTAAAAGCAAAAGATAACTATGCAAAGGCATCAGCTCAGGCTATTACAAGCGCCAAAAGGGATGGTTTACCCGACCTTGTTGTATCAGCCCAGCAGGCATACGGTACTATAAACGGTTTAAACGGATTGACCTCCGGCTTGCCCGGGTTGACAACTATCACCTCGGGGCCTATTGCTCCTACGCAAAATTGGAATGCTGCTTTCGGAGCATTCTATTCTTCTAATATCAACTGGAATATTTTTTCATTCGGGCTTCAGCGGGCATATGTAGCCGAGGCCAAAGGTTTTTATGACAGAGACGCTGCAGACCTTGAACAGGAAAAATTTCAGCAGCAGGTTAGAGTTGCCGGGGCTTACTTAAACCTGTTGGCAGCCCAACGCCTGCATTATTCCATGGATGTTAACCTGTCGCGGGTTTCCCAGCTCAGGGATGTAATCCTGGTTAGAACGGCGAACGGCTTAAATCCCGGTGTTGACAGCACGATTGCCAATGCCGAACTTTCCAAAGCGCGTATAGCTGTTACAGATGCCATCAATTACGAACAAAGTCAGGCGGCTAATCTTGCGATGCAATTAGGGGTAAATAATCAATCATTTTCTCTGGATAGTGTTTATTTCAACCAATTACCTGCCCGGTTACCTGAACAACCCCTTTATGACATATCTAATCACCCGGAATTGAAATTTTTGGCCGCGAGGGTAAAAAGCAGTGACCTTACCGCCAATGTTATTTCAAAAACAAGCTTGCCGAAGCTATCACTCTTCGGCGTATTGCAGGACCGAGGGTCAGGTTTCGGGACCGGCTATAATCCCAATGTCCCGGGCAGCTATAGTCAAACTTATTTTAATGGTGTTGATCCGGTCAGGGGGAATTATATGGTTGGTATTGGGGTCACCTGGAACCTTACCGATCTGACCAGGGCAGCATCACGGGTAAAAAGTCAGCATTATCAATCTGATGGATTGACCAATGAATTCAATTACCTTGAAAATAACCTCAGTAATCAGTTGAAAGAGGGTGATAAGCAATTGGTCAATGCCCTGGAAAAATATCGCGAGACACCAATCCTGCTAAAGGCAACCAGCGAAGCTTACGGGCAGAAGACGGTTTTATATAGTAACGGTCTTGCAACCATTGTTGATTTAACACAAGCTTTATACAACTTGAACAGGGCCGAAACAGACCGGGATATTTCCAGCACGGCCGTTTGGCAGTCGCTATTGTATATGGCAGCCTCGTCGGGGAAATTCAACTTATTTATTAATCAATTTTAAAACAATAGTCATGAACCTGATTCAATTTTCATTACGAAAGCCAATAACGATTATCGTTTTAATCATTGGTGTAGTGCTGATGGGCATTATCGCGGTCACACAAATCAATATTGACATCTTTCCTAATATAAATTTACCGACGATATATGTTTCCCAGCCCTACGGCGGGATGTCGCCGCAACAAATGGAAGGATTTGTATCCACTAATTACCAAAATCTATACTTATATGTAAGCGGCATCAAATCCATTCAAACAAATAATATTGAGGGCTTGAGCACATTAAAACTCAGCTTTTATGATGGCACCAACATGGCTCAGGCCGCAGCTGAAGTGACCTCGCTTACCAACCGTGCCTTTGCAGAAATGCCGCCCGGAACACAGCCACCTATTATTATCCGTTTTGATGCCTCAACCTTACCTGTTGGCCAGTTAACAATCAGCAGCTCAAAACGCAGCAATAATGAACTGCAGGATTTAGCCAGTCTTTATGTGAGGCCCAATTTCTCAAAAATACCGGGGTTAACCTCCCCCCCGCCGATTGGCGGTAATGTGCGTACCGTAGTCGTTAATGTGGATCCTCAACTAATGAGCAGCCACAAGGTAACAGCAGATCAAATTACCAATGCGATAATGGATAATAACCGTATATCGCCGGCTGGAACGGTTAACATAGGGCGTACGGCTTACCTAACTCCCTCAAATACGGTTCTTCAGAAAATAAAAGACTTTGAAAATATACCACTATTATACCAGGATGGCGCCACCATATATCTTAAGGATGTTGCAAAAGTAGTTGACGGAGCCGATATTACTAGTGGTTTTGCTTACATCAATGGTAAGCGGGCTATTTATATTCCGGTTATCAAAGGCTCAAGCGCCTCCACCTGGTCGGTAGTTCAGGGCCTGAAAAAAGCTATCCCGTCTATGCAGAGTCTTTTGCCGCCGGATGTTTCTTTAAAGTTTGAATTTGACGAATCCGTTTATGTAATTAATGCCGTAAAAAGCCTGGCCTCCGAAGGTGTAACAGGCGCTATCCTGGCCGGATTAATGGTGCTGATATTTTTAGGTGATCGCAGGAGCGCCTTTATTGTTATCGTAAACATTCCGCTATCTGTTATCATCGGCACCTTAGTGCTGAAATTTTTCGGGCAGACACTCAATATCATGACATTGAGCGGTTTGGCATTAGCCATAGGTATTTTGGTGGATGAATCTACCGTTACTATTGAAAACATTCACCGGCATATGGAAATGGGTAAAAAGAAGAGCCGTGCCATTGCAGATGCCTGCGAAGAGATAGCCTTGCCAAAACTGCTGATCCTGTTAAGTATCCTTGCGGTTTTTGTTCCTGCATTTTTTATGACAGGTGTGCCCCAGGGCATGTTCCTGCCACTATCCATGGCGGTAGGGTTCTCTATGATCGCAGCATTCCTGTTGTCTCAAACACTCGTTCCAATATTGTCAAACTGGGTGCTAAAAGTTCCTGAACATAAACTTGAATTACCCGAAAAAGAACACAAAACAACGCGATTTGATAAGTTTAAAACAGGTTGTGTGCGCTTAGTAGAATGGATGATGAAGCGCAGCCGGGTAAGCGTGGCGTTTTATAGTGTTGTGTCCCTTTTGATTATTGGGTTATCTGCATCTATTATTGGTAAAGATATCCTTCCTAAATTAAACAGCGGGCAGTTCCAGATCCGCATTCGTGCCCCACAGGGCTCAAGGCTTGAACAAACGGAAAAAACGATGCTACAGGCCCAGCAGGTAATATACAACACGGTAGGAGGACAAAAAAACGTGGAGATCATATCCGCTTTTGCGGGGCAGCATCCATCGTCATTTCCAACCCTGCCGGTCATCCTGTTTATGAGCGCCTCAAATGAAATTGTTATGCAGGTCAATCTCAGCGCAAATTACAAAGTGAACATACAGGATGTGAAGGAGAATTTGCGTATCGCAATACATAAAACAATGCCTGATGTGACATTATCCTTTGAGCCGATTGATCTTACAAGTAAAATTATGAGCCAGGGTTCTTCAACGCCTGTAGAAATTGCTGTAATGGGTAAAAATATTAACCAGGACAAGCAATATGCCGATTCATTGATCACGCAATTGCAGCAGGTTCCTTTTTTAAGAGATGTACAATTAAAAGAACAGTTGAACAGCCCTGCGATCCATATTAATATTGATCGCGATAAGGTAAAGCAAATGGGCCTGATGATGACAGACGTAAGTAATTGTATTACACAGACCACATCGTCAAGCCGTTTTACAAATAAGAATTTATGGCTGGACGAAACAAATGCTAATTCTTATGATGTCCAGGTGGAGGTACCACAAACAAGCGTCGGTAGTCTTGCAGACCTTGCGGCCATCCCTATTTTCAGAGGCAGGCCAAGACCAGTACTCGGAGACGTATGCACATTCACTATGGGGACAATTGTAGGTCAGTATGACCGCCAGGGGGCGGGCAGGTTTCTTTCTATAATTGCTAATATCTATAACAAAGACCTTGGCTCTGCCAGCGCCGCGGTAAATAAAGCAATAAAGAATGCCGGTGATCCGCCAAGGGGGGTATCTGTTGAGACCAGGGGATTAACCATCTTGCTGGATCAAACACTTAGCAGTCTGCAATTCGGCTTGATGATAACCATCGTTATTCTGATGCTGATGTTGGCTGCAAATTACCAGTCTTTTCCATTAGGCTTTACAGTGATCACCTGTATCCCCGGGGTTTTGGTCGGCTCGTTATTGACATTGCTGGTTACTGGTTCAAGCCTTAACCTGCAATCGTATATGGGCATTATCATGTCGGTGGGGGTTTCTGTCTCCAATGCCATTTTATTGATAACCAATGCGGAACACATCAGGTTAACAGGAAAGAGCGCCATGGAATCAGCTATTGCGGCCATGGAACTACGGTTAAGGCCCATATTGATGACAACCATTGCCATGATTGCCGGAATGATCCCGATGGCCTCAGGTTTAGGGGAAGCAGGCGACCAGACGGCTCCACTGGGGCGGGCTGTGATCGGGGGCCTGATTCTCTCAACCTTCGTATCCTTATTTATTCTCCCGGTTATTTTTTACCTGATCAGACGTAATGCCCCGGTTCACGCAGTGTCATTGGATCCTGATGATCCGCAAAGCATCTATTTCGACCCTAAAAAAACACTAACAAAATAATTCAAAAAAATATTAATCATGAAAACATATCATTTCATTTTATGCCTGCTAACCGCCGGTTTGCTGGCATCCTGCCAAAGTAAACAACAGCCACCTGCCGCTACTCAACCAAATAACGTCCCGGCTTTTACCCTGAAAGAAGGAATACTTAATACAACAATGAGCATTCCGGGCGTACTCCAGCCTTACCAAACAGTTGACCTGTACGCCAAAGAAAACGGCTTTGTAAAAACCATGACTGTTGATGTTGGAAGCCAGGTTCATAAAGGGCAATTACTCATGACGCTTGATGCGCCGGAAATGACCGCGGCCCTCAAGCAAAGTCAGGAGGACCTGCACTCTAAAGAGGCTATTTACAGGGGCAGCAAAGCCAACTACGATCGCTTGCTAAAAACAAGCAGGACCCCGGGAACCATATCACCAAATGACCTGGACATGGCCCATGCCAAAATGAGTGCCGACAGCTCATCCCTGCTTGCCGCAAGATCAGCTTATCAGCTATCATCAGATTTGAAAGATTACCTTGAAGTAAGAGCACCCTTTGATGGTGTGATCAGTTCGCGCAATGTTTACAATGGCGCTTATGTAACTCCGTCAGACAAAAGCGCCAATAAACCTATGCTTACCCTCCAGGAACAGGCCAAACTACGACTGGTAGTTGATGTCCCCGAGGAAGCAACGAGTTATTTTGCGAATAAGGATACTGTTCATTTCACGGTAAAAACCATTCCGGGGAAACAATTTGCAGCATCAGTTAATCGTATGGCTGGAAGTTTGGACAGTCAACTACGGTCAGAGCAGATGCAAATGGATATACCTAATAAAGATAAGGAATTGCTGCCCGGTATGTTCGCACAGGTGACATTGCAGCTGACCAATACCAAAAAAACATTTGTGGTACCTCAAAGCGCAGTTGCTCAAAACTCCCAGCGAATATTCGTGATCCGGGTGGTAAACCATAAAACTCAATGGGTAGATATAAAAAAGGGCAGAGAGACAACAGATAGCCTGGAGGTTTATGGGGCCTTAAAAACCGGCGATGTGCTTATCGGCCATGCCACTGATGAGTTAAAAAATGGCGTTATGGTAAATACTTCGGAAAGTCCTCAAAAATGAATTTGCAAAATAGCTTTGCAAATCTTTTTTAGATGCAAACCCTTTTGTCATGAACTTTGCATAACGTTTGATTTAAGCTGCTAAACAGGCTAATTTCCTTAAATCATTCATGAAATGGTTCAGGAAGCACCCATTTGGCGCATAAAAGTTCATGAACCGCTTATTTTCAAGGAGATAAGCGGTTCAATGTTTTTAGGGCAACTTGAGAAAGCGTTTTTTCAAGCCTTATCGCCGGATCATTACAGAAAAAACGGTAAGGCAGGCACAAATTACTATTTTAGTAAAAATGTTCGAGCACCTGAAAGATAAATTCCCGCAGCTAACCCATCACTGGGAGAAATATGCCGGGCTGTATAAACGGGAGGAGGTCCCTGCCCGCACCGTACTGCTGCATGAAGGCGAGATATCCAAAAGGTCGTTCTTTATCGAAAAAGGCTGTCTGCGGGCCGGGTTCAACCATAAAGGCAGGGACGTGACCTTCCAGTTCTTTTTCGAGAATGAAGTGATCTCCTCCGCCGAAAGTTTCCACAGGAATATCCCCAGCATGCTCACCATAGAAACGGTCGAGCCTTGTGTGTTGCAAATACTGGCAAAAAAAGATTACGAAACGGTCATGGCGGACCTAAAGACCGATCCCCGCCTGCTCGAAAGCATGCTGGATATCGCCTTTGAACGCCAGCTCCATTATATGCGCGAGTTCCTTTCCTTTATCCGGGATACTCCCCAGGAGCGCTACCTAAATCTGCTTAAGGAAAAGCCGCAAGTGGTTAAACGGGTTCCCCAGCACTTTATTGCTTCCTACCTCGGTATTACGACCGTCCATCTCAGCCGGATCAAAAATAAAATACTCAAAGAAAAACGATAACATTTGTTATCGTCCGCACAGGTGTTTGATCCGCAACTTTGCTGAAAATCAATTCAACATGAAAGCAGCAGTGATACACCAACCCGGAGAGATCCCACAATATGAAGACATCGCGGACCCTATACTGAAAGAAGGCCAGCGCTTAGGCTATGTAAAAGCCGCCTCCATCAAGAATATCGATAAGTCGCTCGCCAAAGGCAGCCATTATGATAAAACCTACCGCCAGTTCCCCGCTATTGTTGGCGTGGATGGCGTAGCCGTGCTGGAAGACGGCACACGCGTCTATACCGGCTCGGCCTCGCCCTATGGCATGATGGCGGAAAAAACAATTGTTCCGTCCGGCTATTCCATTCCTGTCCCCAACGGGCTGGATGATATCACGGCGGCCGCCCTGCCTAATCCCGCCGCTTCAGCCTGGATGGCGTTGGCCTGGCGGGGTAAAATTAAAGCAGGCGATAACGTGCTGATCCTGGGTGCGACCGGCATTACCGGCAAGCTGGCGATACAAGTCGCCCGGCATCTGGGAGCGGGCAAGATTATCGCCGCGGGAAGAAACGAAAGTCTGTTTGAACAGCTGAAAACTTTAGGCACGGACGAAGTGATCTCCCTGTCGCAGCCAGAAGAGGAGATAAAGACAGCCTTTAAAAAGGCCGCAAAAGAAGTACCCCTTGACATTGTACTGGATTACCTCTGGGGAAGGCCGGCGGAACTTCTGCTGAATGCCCTGACCGGGCACGACCTACGCGCGGAAGGAAAAGTCACCCGCTATATCCATATCGGGGAAATGGCAGGATCAACCATCCAATTGCCCGGCGCGGCATTACGCAGCACCGGACTGGAACTCTACGGATCAGGCGGCGGTAGCATGAGCAGGGAAGCCGCGGCCTCGCTTTTTACAGAAATTGTCCCGGCAATATTCCGGCTCGCCGCTGAAGGCAAGTTGATTATTGACACCGAAGTCGTGCCCTTATCGGATATAGCAACGGCCTGGGAACGGGCAGGCAGCAACAGTAAACGGATCGTCGTTCAATGCGGCTGAACAAACAACTTAAATCCTTCGTTTAAGACCGATAGAGGTGTATTTTGGTTCGAGTACAATAAGGTTTTAACGAAAGAAACAACACCATTTTAATTTGCCATCCTGTTCACTCTGCTATTTATTTGGATAATTCGCACCTGTTTTATTACCATTTGGCCAAATATTGTTTAATTCACAACGATCCCATAACTAAAAGCCTGTTCATAACAACAATCAAAAAGAAAATAATTAGCCAAACAGGTTGTATCCTATTAACAGAACTTATATCAGTATTCATATTATCTGTGGGGTAATCCTTTGAAATTCCGGTACCGTATGCCCACATTATACTAAACGGGCTGCATATAGGATAAATTAAACTTAGAAGTGTTGGCGTGGGTAGATTAAGTAGTACAGTAATAATAATACCGATATACAAAGGATATTGAATAATGGAACTCATAAATTTTCGCCTAAATTGTTTGTCGGCGATAATATCCCGTGTTCCTATTTCTACAAAGAATCTGATTAATTTCCGCATCATAAAATAAAGAGCAATACCTCCCATAAAAGCAATTGAGGCCGTTAGCCAAACAGGAAAGTTTAAGGCGTGGAAGATAAATCCTGTATCTCCATAAGTGAAAAATGGCGCGACCATTAAATAGCCGAAGAAAGCGATATACCCAAAAACAGCCAGGTAAAGATTGAATAGAAATAATAGGTTTCGCTTTCTTTGCCGGGAGCAAACGATATGAAAACATACACCAATAAGCAGGCTTACAATTGGCCCGGCCCCTGCATAGAAAACAGCCCTGGCCAATGGCATATCAGTCGTTTTAGCTGAAACATAATTGTGATGCAATGCCACATTTTTTGCGTGTATTAATATTGCGGCAACAAAATGCCCCAGTTCATGCAGTGTCATTTGCAAAACTGCAGCGCATACAAAAAGCATGGATGAATTGACAATGATGTTTCTAAAGCTTTTCATACCGCATAAAACATTTAATCCATCTGAATTTCTCAAACTTAACATTTATATTAAGCAAAAAACGCGGAATTTACTATTCTCAGAAAGTAAATTAGTAGATAGAAGTAATAATTAGTATTGATAGAAGACACATAATCTTTGGTCCCGGGTTCGGGCCCAGGTGAACGCATAAAAGGACGGAAATAAGCCTGTCATGATGTAGTTAACCCGCAAACAAATGTTGCAGAATCAGCATGAATTATAAGTTGGGACAAATTTAAGGCTCATTTTGGTAACGTTCCACTCTTAAAATATTCTCAGCAATATAATTAGGCCTGGCTGCTTTGCTATGAAAGCTATTATACGGGCCTGAAATTATATTTTAGCCCTTTTCCTTGACACGTGTTCTGGCTGAACGGTTGCTGTCTTTGTACGACTGATATGCCCAACCACATTTACTGAGCCTTGCGTAATTATTTTCACACTAACAGGTTTTTGCCCTGTTTTTTTGTATCGCGCAATAGCCTGAGCAATAGTTTGCCTGGTAGCTTCAGTAAAAACCGATGGCCCTACTACTAAGTCAACGTTCTTTGGTTCTCTGATATATCCCATAATTCAAACTTTAAAATATTGTTTAATCAAAAATAATGCCTCACTCGGATAGATAATCATATTGTGCCCGCCAATATGAACAGCTCCCAACACTTCTTCATAATGGGGTATTAAATCTGTTTTCGCCTGATAGGAAACAAAGCCTTCGTTACCTGCGTCCCACGACCTTTTACAAGCAAAGGCAAAAAGATTCCCGCCAACTCCTTCATGCTTTTTATCTGGTCCAAAATTAATCGGCGCGCTTTCCGCTAAATGTACATATACAAAGCCTTCTTTATCGCTTAAACTAATTAAGCCCTGTATAATGTCAGGCTGGTCTATGCGTGTTAACTTATAAACCAGGCGGTCCGGCTGTTTAAACTCCGTTTTCCACGTAAAATGCCATTTGTTCTTTTTTATGGCAAGTTTCATGTCGTCCTTTGTTGCCAGTGATAGTTCTGTTTCTAAACTTTCACCGTTATCTATCTGACGAATACTATTTGTCAGATCGTCAATAACTAAATTAAGATGATAGACAGAATCGTCAGACATTATACGAATATACGAAAAATGCAAAAAATAATAAAGCTTTTAAAGTCAAATTATGCTAAATAGAAAACGGCCTTAGCGATACCACTAAGGCCGTTTTCTATTTTTGCAATCTGCGTTTAAAGCAACTGGAGTACTTTTTGGTGCAAGCACAATTAGGTTAATGCCTTTTACTCATAAAGTATCCATAATTGAAAACCACCGTTGCAATCAATGAATTGCTGCTTTCTCCAAATAAATTTCCAACACGGGCGATGCCGATATTATTGACATAAGCCACATCAATAGTAATGGGTTGAAATTTCAAAGTAAAGCCGCCGGTAGCGGATGTTTCATCAACCCCGGCCCGAAATGCAAAATGCCGGCTCCATAAATTTTGTTCAAACCCGATATTAGGCTTTACCTGTGAAGAGCTGGTACCGGCGATATGGTTTTGTTTGCTTCGCAAATTACCACCAATATCAATAAGCGCATCTTTCCAAAGGCCGATTGAAGCTCCCAACCGATATTCCTGCGAAGCAGCTATTCCTTCAACCGAACTGGTGTTATCTATCCGCTTTTCCATATCCTGGTTAAACAATGCCCGGAAGCCAAAAAGAAAGCGCGTTGCGGGCTGATAAGTCAAGCCAAACCCGCCGGACGGTAGCCAATTAGTTTGGTACCTGACAAAGCCGCCGGGGGTATTGTCAGCAGCGGCATCGTATTGCGAACGTTCATAGGACAATAAAACACCAAATGAAAATTGGTTGTTCAATGGCAATGCCGCTTTTACAAATAAGGCCTGGTCATTGCCATCTCCATGAGTAGGTACGGCAACCGGGCCTAATCCGGGTGACTTAAGGGAAGCCGAAACATCATTGGCATTTTGAGAAAGCGCAATAGCATACACCGTCATTCCATGCCACAACGCCGGTGTAGTAACTCCCACCGCGTCAAAGCCAAAATTATTTCCATTGGCATAGTGTGTGTTACCAACATCTGCGAGCGCAGTGGACGAATCTCTCCATACCAAAGCATAATTACCCCAGGTTGCACCATCGCCACCCATACCAATGGAACGGACACCCTTTTTGATCTGACCCGACGCAAATTCTCTTAATGATATTTCAGGACTTTGGGCGTATGCCTGGTAACAAACAATAAAAGTCAGTAAGATTAAATAAACAGCTTTTTTCACCATCACATTTTCATTCCACCCATACCTGGCTGCTTCTTACCTAATTGATCTAACGCCGCGCGGAAACCTTTAGCCAATTCCAATGCGGGACCTGTTCCTAAATAATGCAGGAAGATCATATGTGGCTTATCATCCAGCATATGATTATGCACAGCCACTACTTCCATATTATTTGCACGCAAGGTTTTGATAACTGCGTTAACTTCGGTATCCAGCATGGCTACATCGCCGGCAATATGTGCCCGTTCCATAGTGCCGGTAAAGGCAGCCCAGGTATTAAGGCCGATGTTGGCGGTCATTTCAGCACCCATTGCTATCACAGTCAAGTCAGCCCTGCCAATTGTATATTTAATAGTCGGGCCATTAATAGCAGCTTCATATTTTACAATGCCGTTTAATGCGGCTACATCAAAAATATCCTTGCCGCTTTTAGCAGGTGGCGGCCCTGCAGGTGGCTGATTTTGCGGCGCTATTTTGGTAGCTGATATAGCCTGCGCATATTTTTTTGCCAGTTCAGCCGGTGTACCCATACCATGTATGTGCATATAAAATATACGCGGTTCTTCATAAAAGAAATGGTTATGTACCGCGCCTAC
>Ga0207032_1138_pt1 | contig 19666 bp, 16 predicted proteins | sample Alteio_BWMinCont_38_FD_153308 | JGI IMG/M metagenome (GOLD analysis project Ga0207032, IMG submission 153308) | Enriched cells from forest soil in Barre Woods Harvard Forest LTER site, Petersham, Massachusetts, United States -... | ecosystem: Environmental > Terrestrial > Soil > Temperate forest >... | reverse complement strand
ATGAGGGCCAGTATTTTAATGCAGGCCCATCCCGTATCCCGCATCATCACAAGCTTACCCTGCATTATTGCAAAGAGCTAAACGTCCCCATACAGGTTTATAATAATGTTAATGAGGGAGCCTACTATTTTGCCGAAGGCAAAGGGCCGCTATCCAACAAAAAGATACCTGTACGCGAAATACATAACGATATACGCGGTTATACAACCGAATTATTAGCCAAAAGTATTGACCACTCAGCTTTAGATACAGGTTTAACCAAAGAAGATGCCGAAAAAGTTATTGAATATTTAATGGCCGAAGGCGGGCTTAATCCGGATAAACTATATAAAGCTTCTGCACGCAGGGGTTATATTGAATCGCCCGGCGCAGGGGATAAACCAGGCAAAATTGCCGATCCGCACAGGTTGGCCGACATTATACAATCCGGGTTAATGGATCCCGATTTTTACAATGTGGCCGAATACACGTATGAGCTGCAAATGACCATGTTCCAGGCTATAGGGGGTATGGACCAAATAGCTAAGGCGCTGCAAACAAAAATAGCCCCAATGTTAAAAATGGGCGCTGAGGTTACCAGCATTACCAATTTGCCCGAAGGTGTAAAAATTAATTATAAAGATGCCGCGGGCGCGCATGAGTTAAAGGGTGACCTTTGTATATGTACTATACCATTGCCCGTTTTAAGTAATATCAATAATAATTTTTCAAGCGATGTAAGTCGTGCGATAGATTATATCGGGTATATGAAAACGGGTAAAATGGGCCTGGAGTTTAAAAGAAGATTTTGGGAAGAGGATGACCATATCTACGGTGGCATTACCCATACCAACAACGAGTTGACGCAAATTTTTTACCCGTCATATGATTACCTGGGTAAAAAGGGAATTTTGATAGGTTATTATAATTTTAACGATAAAGCATTACGTACCGGCGATTTAAGCTATGCTGACCGGGAAAAGCTGGCGCTGCAAAAAGGCCGACTGATCCACCCGCAATATGATAAGGAGTTTGAAAGATCATTCTCCATAAGCTGGCACAAAACTAAATATAACCTGGGTGGATGGGCCGAGTATAGTACCGAAACCCGCAAAAATCAGTATCCGGTATTATTGAAGCCCGACAAGAACATTTATTTTGCCGGCGAGCATTTAACCTATTTAAACGCCTGGATGGCAGGAGCTTTTGAATCGGCCAGAAGCGTGGTAACAGCCATACACGGACGCGTCACAGATCAGCGGGTAAGTTATCCCGCCGAATCGGCTAAAGGATAACTAATTCATTATTTATATAGAAACCACTCACTAAAACTTTAAAAGATATGTCAAACTCACTTAACCGCAGAAACTGGATCAAATCCAGCGCCGTGATGGCCGGAGGGCTGGCCTTCCTTTCGGGAACCACAAGCAAACTGGTTGCAGCGCCTATTGCTAAAAAAATAAACTTTTTTGAACATGAATCGGAGTTCCTTTCAGAAGCACAAGTAGCCGCAATGAACCCGCCGGAAATGAAAGCCCGGTTAAATGCAAATGAAAACCCATTCGGCCCGTCTCCTGCTGCCAAAAAGGCCATCGAAGGCGCCGTTGACGACAGTTTTAGGTACCCGTTTAGCAATACACGTGTATTAATGGGTAAAATTGCCACACACGAAGGTGTTACCCAACAAAATATATTTATGGATGCCGGCTCAACTCCTATCCTGGAAGCTGCAGGTATGTTTTATGGCAAAAACGGTGCTGAGATCATATCTGGCGAAACATCTTATGACGATCTGCCATCACACGCGGCCCGTTTAGGAAGCAAGTGGGTGAAAGTGCCAATGACCGCCGATTTTAAGCTCGACCTGGATGCAATAGAAGCTAAAGTGACTTCAAATACCGGCCTGGTTTATATTTGCAATCCAAACAACCCAACCGCTACTGTTGTAGACACCGAGAAATTAAAAGCGTTTTGCGATCGCGTAAGCAAAAAAACAATGGTTTTTGTTGACGAGGCCTATATTGATTACATGCCCGATCCGCAAGCAGCCACCATGATAGATATGGTTAAAAAAGGAAGCAATATTATAGTGGCGCGCACTTTTTCTAAACTATACGGCTTTGCCGGTATGCGTTGCGGATATATCATTGCCCAGCCTGAAACTATCGCTATCATATCAAAATATACACCGGGCGCTATGAGTTTAAATGCACTTACCGTTGCCGGCGCTGCTGCGGCCTACCAGGAAACAGAATTTTTGCAGGATGCATTGAAAAAAACATTAGCATCAAAAGAATTTCTTTATGCTACCTTAAAAAAAGAAGGTTATGACTATATTCCTTCGTCTGCAAATTTTGTATTGTTCCCTATAAAAATGGATGGTAAACAATTTAGTAGCGAAATGAATAAACGGGGTGTAGGCATACGCGTCTGGAAAATGAATGGAAAAGATTACTGCCGTATAAGCATAGGCCGTATGGACGAAATGCAGGCCTTTGCTGATGCCTTTAAACAACTATCATAACAACAACCTTACAACTCAAAAGCCTTTCAGATCTTAATGATTTGAAAGGCTTTTAATATATTTGACAAACCAATAACTACCCAATGCGCAAATTACTATTTACTCTTTGTTCGCTTTATTTAACCGGGATTTGCCTGGCACAAGAAAAAACTGTTAACCCCAGGCCGTTAACGATGGCCGAATATGACAAGGCCCTAACCTATAAAATTGCCGACCCGGATAAGGACAGCTATGTTAAGTTTGATAACGCCTATGTGCTTGACCGTTATGAAAGCCGTAAACCTTATTTCATTACCGGCACCGATGGCCTTAAAAAACGGATAGATCTGTATAAACTGGTTGCCAAAGAAGGTATGCAGGAGATAGGCCTGATGGTTTTTTACACCAGCGAAACCGGCCAAAAATACCAGGCCCTTGTACCCGATTTTACGGCAGATGCAAAAGTATGGGACAAATACTTCAACGATATTGACAATATCAACAAAGTGGAGAAAAACTTCATATTAAAATTATCTTATGTACTTTCAAAAGAGATGGCCTTTCAACAATTTAAAGTGTTGAACAACGGTAAGGATATGAAGGACGAATCGGCCACTTACGGCAATGATATCTGTTTCCCGGGTGATGAAGCTGTAACTATGAGCAATGGCGCCAAGAAACTGCTTAAAGACATCAAAAGTGGCGATGAGGTGGTGACTGTTGATCCGGTAACGCATAAACCATCAACTACCAAAGTAAAAGAATTAACCACGCACGACGCTAAGAATTATGCATTAACTCAACTGGTTTTGGTAGCTGCAAAGGAAATCAATGCAGTTGATGGTTTAAATATAGTGTTGAACACCAAAGTACTGAAAGCCACCCCTAACCACCCGATGATGACCAAAGACGGTAGTTTTAAAATGGGCGATATAGCCATTGGCCAGCAAGTGCTTTGTTTAGATGATAAAGGCAAATACGAAACCTTTACCGTATTGCAAAAATCAGAGCAGGGAGGCGGCGTACAAAAAGTTTATAATATTGTAGCCGATAGTGGAAGTACCTTGCTAATGAATGGCGTAATGGTAATGCAGAAATAATTCTGTTAGACTTACGAAGTTTTAAAAACTTCGTAAGTCTTTCCAAATAAGTTTTTTTACAAAAAAGGTCATGCCGAACAATCAGCATGACCTTTTTTTATTATACTCACTTTTACTTTTTAGCAGGTGCCTTTGCAGCAGCTTTTGAAGCGGCAGGTTTAGTAGCTGTCGGTTTTGTAGCGGCTGGTTTTGCAGGCGCTTTAGAAGCGACTGGTTTTGTTGCCACCTTTGCAGGAGCTGTAGCTTTTACTTCAACTTTTTTAACAGGTGCGGATGCTACCGGTTTGGTTTCAGCTTTTACAGCTGGCTTAGTCGTTTTAGCAACAGCAGCTTCGGCAAATTCCAGTTCCTTTGATACTGTTTTAGCTAGTTTTTTAGACCCTTTTTCAATTTTTTTAATCAGTTTCTTTGATCCCTTACCCAATTTTCCGGTTACGGTTTTTAATTCAGCCACCAGGCTGGTTTCAATTTCTTTTTGGGCTGATTTAACTTTTGATTTTATATTATTTTTTTTCATAGTCTCGGTTATTGTTCCAAAGATATATTATCATCATGTGAATTCAATATTATCATTATGTTAACAAATTTATTAAAATTAACATAAACCTTTAATATAAAACATGTTATAAATCACATTAGTTCCTGATCCTTCTTCGTCATGTAAGCACGGTATCCTCTGTAAAAAAGAAACAACGCGATAACCACATCATAGATCATCGTATATCCCGGGGTATGTTTTCCGATAAAATCATAGATAATCAATGCAACGAATACTAATCCGGCGATAATATAAACGTAGAAGAATTTAGCATTCATATGATATAAATAGATTAAAGTATAATTTGTTTTAAATGGAATCTATTGCACCTTGTACAGGATGAAATTCCTTCTCACTCTTAGCTATTACGATGGTAGCCACCCCATTGCCTATTACATTGGTAATGGCCCGCGCTTCTGACATAAAGCGGTCAACACCCAGCAATATGGCAACACCTTCAACCGGGATGACTTTTATAGCAGCTAATGTAGACGTTAATACAATAAATCCGCTCCCGGTTACGCCCGCTGCTCCTTTCGAGGTGATCATTAAAATACCAATAATAACCAATTGCTGCTCAAGCGATAGCGGGATATGAAACACCTGCGCCAAAAAGATAACCGACATAGACAGGTAAATAGTAGTACCATCTAAATTAAACGAATAACCCGCCGGGATAACCAAACCCACAACTGATTTTGAGCACCCGAATTTTTCCAGTTTTTCCATCATGGCAGGCAAAGCGGGCTCGGATGACGAGGTACCCAACACGATCAGTATTTCTTCTTTGATATATTTCAGGTACTCCCAAAGGCTAAACTTATACAGGCGGCAAATAATATTCAGCACCACAAATATGAACAGGATCATGGTGATGTAAACCGAAGCCATTAATAAAGCCAGCGGCTGCAGGGTTTTAATGCCATACGTGCTGATGGTATATGCCATCCCGCCAAATGCACCGATAGGTGCTACCCGCATCACAATACGCATAATATTAAAAAACACTTTGGATAGTTTTTCAAACAAATCAACAACTACCTGCCCGGTATCGCCCATATGGCTTAAGCCAAACCCAAAAAGTATTGCAAAAAACAGTATCTGTAAAATGTCTCCTTTGGCCAATGCGTCAAACGCATTGGCAGGTACAATATGCGCTATAAAATCACCCCAATGCATTTCAGCGGCGGCTTTTTGGTAAACAGCAAGTTTGGAGGTATCAGCGGCAACATGGCTCACAAAACCATCGCCCGGCCTTACTATGTTTGCTACCGTAACGCCAATTATAAGCGCAAAAGTGGTCACTATCTCAAAGTACAATAGTGCCTTTCCGCCTACCCTGCCCACTTTCTTCATGTCCTTCATACCGGCAATGCCCAGCACGATGGTGAAAAATATAATGGGCCCAATCAGCATCGTAATCAAACTGATAAACGTTTTGCTGATGAGCTGCGCGGTCGGCGCAAATGATTTAAAATACAGGCCCACAATTATGCCCAATATAATGGCAACAAGCACCTGGAAGGTTAGGTTGGTGAATAAGCGTTTCATTTTAACAATAATACGATTATGTATTGTAAAAAAGACTTACGGCTTTCTTAAAACTTCGCAACCCTAAACTGTAGCTTATAAACACTATGGCATAGTTTTTATTCGATGTAGTAAAAAAAGTTAACGGGCTAAATAAACCTTTGCCTCAACTTTCGTTCTTATGTGTATTATATAAAAACTACTTTTATGAAAAAAATCCATCTATTAGCACTTTTCCTGCTGTTTGCAGGTTCTGTTAGTGCACAGTATTATGATCCAAACAGACCGCCAAGACGCCCCAGGCGCTATGCAGAGCAACGCGAGCAAAAACAAAATCCGGTTCAAATAGGTTTAACCGTGGGCCTTAACAATTCAAATATTGTTGATGCTAATAACTCCTATCGCGGCACCGGTGTGGTGAGTGGGTTTAATGCGGGTATCACTTTCGAGGCGCCCATTACCTATAACTTCTCTTTTGCGCCCGAGGTACTCTATTCACAAAAAGGATACTTTGCCGAAACCGTTGACGGCAACCTTACCCAACGGTATAATTTTATCGACGTCCCTTTATTGGCCAAATTCAAACTGGCTCCCGGTTTTAACTTCCTGGTTGGTCCGCAGGTATCGTTCCTGGTATCCTCAAATACCACATTTGATAACGGCTTTACGGTTGCCAACCAAAACAACTATAATTACAACGGTAACAACACCTTTATTGACGGTGTTGTTGGCTTAAGTGTAGATCTGGGCCGCTATGTCGACCTGCATACCAGGTATACTATCGACCTTAATCAAACAACCAGCAATAACACAGTTATTCCTAACTACCGCAATCAAACCTGGCAGTTTGGCATTGGCTTTAAGTTTAATTAATATATCCTTTTTAAAACGTCCCATGTTTTGGTAATTACTAAAACATGGGACGTTTTATTTACCAGCATTTATCCATCTGCAACAATTGTTAAAAACTGTTAAACAAGTCGAATTTCATGCTAACTACAAATTCGGCAGGTATCTTGGCATTATTAAATTACTGTTAATATAAAGCAAGATAATGGATAGAAAAGACTTTCTTTCGGCAATTGGCCTAACCGCTGTATCATTTGTCGCAATTAATTGTATAGGCTGTTCAAAAGGCTCTGGTTCGGGGGCATCCGGCGTAAGCGGCCCAAGCAATATTGATTTTACGCTTGATCTTACTGCATCGGCAAATGCAGCTCTGTTAAACAACGGCGGATACCTGGCTACAAACGGCGTCCTGGTAGCAAGAACAACGGCAGGTGCCTATATAGCTGTTCAGCAATCCTGCACACATGAAAGCTACCCATTGATATATCAGGGTTCATCTCAACGTTTTTACTGTAACAATCACGGCTCGGCATTTAGTCAAACAGGTATTGTTCAAAACAGCCCGGCCAATAAAAATTTAACGGTTTATAATACTACACTAACAAATACATCGTTACGTGTATTCTCTTAATAATTAACACTAATAAAAATGAAATTACTTGCGCTTATTACCTTCCTGCTGTTTAACACATCAGTTACCTGGCTAGGCAATTTTAACGAAGCAAAAACTGAAGCTGTTAAATCACATAAACTGATCATTGTTAACTTCTCAGGATCGGACTGGTGCGGACCGTGTATTCGCCTGCGAAAAGAAATATTAGAATCATCTACGTTTACCGATTTTGCCGCACAGCATTTATTATTGGTGCGTGCCGATTTTCCACGCCAAAAGAAAAACCAATTGAGCAAAGAACAGGTTAAATTAAATGAGGCCCTGGCCGATAAATATAATGCAGAAGGGAAATTTCCATATACTCTATTAGTTGATGACCAGGGAAAAGTATTGAAGGCCTGGGACGGATTTCCTGATGAATCACCTGAAAAATTTGTAGCCGAGATCAATCAATTTGCCAATGCCGCACACTGAAGTTGATACGTTAGTCACAACCCTGCATAAGCGAATTGTAAAGCTTATGGGCAATCGTTTTGAGCTTAATGTAGTAAGCGACGATGCAATATGGGCCGAAGAACGTATTGACGCAGCTATTGCCGAAATTAAACGGATTGAGCAATTACTAACCACTTTTAAAGATGACAGTCAAACCAACGAGATAAACCGTAATGCGGGTATTAAACCTGTAAAGGTTGACCAGGAGGTTTTTGACCTGGTTGAACGCTCATTAAAAATATCCCAGTTAACGCAAGGTGCATTTGATATCACTTACGGGTCTATCGACAAAAGCCTTTGGAACTTTGATTTGAATATGACGGCGTTGCCCGATGCTGAAACGGCGCAAAAATCGGTACGATTAATCAACTATCGCAATGTGATACTTGATGCCGCAAACTGTACGGTTTATTTAAAAGAAGTTGGGATGCGCATCGGTTTTGGCGGTATCGGTAAAGGTTATGCCGCGGATAAAGCCAAACAATTATTACAGGCACAAGGCGTTAAGAGCGGCATTGTAAATGCAGCCGGCGACCTGATTACCTGGGGAGCGCAACCTAATGGCAAGGCATGGACCATTGCCATTGCCGATCCTGACCAAAGTACGATGCCGTTTTCTACACTAAATATTAGCAACATGGCTATTGCCACATCAGGCAATTACGAAAAATATGTAATGATTAATGGCAAAAAATATTCGCACACTATCGACCCTGTTACCGGGCTTCCGGTTACTGGGATAAAAAGTGTAAGCATTATATCGCCAAGCGCCGAGCTGGCCGATGCGATGGCCACACCCGTAATGGTAATGGGCGTTAAGGTAGGACTTGACCTGATCAACCAGCTAAAACATGTTGCCTGCGTGATCATTGACGATAATAACAAAATTTACAATTCACATAATATAAACATCAAAAAATAGTATGCTTAAACGTACCTCCATTTTATACCTCTCGTGCATATGTATCGGCATATGCAGCTTAGCTTCATGCGTATCGGTTAAGGCTTACCAAAAAAATCGTTTAAACGATACCGAAATGGATCTTGCCGCGCGTAAGTCTCAAAAATTCGAACAAAGTTTTCAGCTTTACCGCGAAGGCGCTTCTGGCGCTAATGGCGGCAAAAGTGGTGGTGGTTGTGGTTGTAATTAATTAGAAGCATCAGATGAGAAAAATATACCTGGGTGTTTTAGCCCTTTACATGGGCATTCTTGCTTCCCATGCACAAACAAAAGACCAACCGGTTAAAGATACCACCAACTATCAATCGCGTAAGCTTACTTTAGATGAAGTGAATTTTGTGTCGGCTTACTATCATCAAAATGGAAACAACTCGGCTGTTACGGGGGGTATCGGCACAGAAAATTTAACCGATTTTGCCAATACGCTTGATGTGCAACTTTCCAAACTGACTAACAACGGTCATAAAAATACCTATCTATTTGAATTAGGCGTTGACCATTATACTTCAGCGTCATCTGATAAGATTGACCCTAATAGCATTTCTTCCGCTTCAAGGCAAGATACCCGTGTTTATCCCTCTCTAAACTGGACAAATTCTAACGTAAACACAGGTAATGCTTTCGGGTTTTCCGGCTCATACTCGCACGAGTTTGACTATCAATCTTTTGGCGGAGGATTTAATTTAACCAGGCTATCTGCGGATAAAAACACGCAGTTTGATTTTAAATTGCAGGCATTTTTAGATACATGGAAAGTGATTTTGCCGGTAGAGCTGCGACCGCCGGGTTACGGGTCAGGATCGAATAAGGACAGTCGGCCGGTGGACTATAAGCCGAGAAACTCTTTTAGTACGTCCTTCTCGCTTTCGCAGGTAATTAATACGCGGTTCCAGGCACTGTTTGTTGTTGAGCCTTCTTATCAGAAAGGATTGTTAGCTACCGAGTACCAGCGTGATTATTTTACCGACGGATCTGAACGGATAGAACACCTGCCCGAAAGCCGGTATAAATTACCTGTGGGTGTCCGGTTAAATTACTTTATTGATGACCGTTTTATCATCCGTACCTTTTACCGGTATTATATGGACAACTGGGGGATAAGGGCACATACTGCCGAAATAGAAGTACCCATCAAATTTACTTCGTTTGTTTCGGTAAGTCCGTATTACCGGTATAACAACCAGGAAGGCACACGTTATTTTACACCTTACGGCCAGCATAGCCCAACCGCCATTTATTATACCAGCGATTATGACCTGTCAACCATGCACAGCAACTTTATCGGTGCTAATATCAGGTTGTCGCCACCGAATGGGGTGTTTGGTATTCAGCAACTGAATTCATTAGAACTTAGGTATGGCCACTATATGCGTTCCACCGGGTTAAACAGTGATATCGTAACGCTGGCATTAAAGTTTAAATAACTATCTGAAACTTACGAAGTTTTAAAAACTTCGTAAGTCTGTTAGTCCGGTCTTGTTAGTCCGGATTTGCAATCCCGGACTTAGAACATACGCGGATTTATAATCCGTGTATGGGATTACAAATCCCTTTAAATATTAGTCCGGGATTACAAATCCGGACTAACATTTATAAGTTTTTTATTATACAAGTTTCTCAAAAGTTACTGCCTGCTCACCATGCTTCCAGATAGCTTCACCCAAAACTTTAAGCAGTTCCCTATCCTCATCAAAAACTTTAGCGAATATATTACAGCAATCCAATCCTTTACCCTCTCCGTAATATATACCCATACAGTTGGATGTTTTTGTCCGTAATGGTTTTAACGGGCCAAATACCACCTCACCGGGCTCGGTAAACACCGAAGCATTTTCCTGTATAATATCTAATGACGGTGCATTATCTGTCCAGACTTCCTGGCCCGACACACGGGCATGTATAAAGGTCCGCGTAAACGGAAGCAACGAAGCAAACGCTTTTGAAGTTACAGGCGCTGTATCAGGATAATAACTAAAGCGGATTATTTTATTGTTTGAAGTTTTCAGAATGAACCCGGTCATACTTTTAATTTAAAAACAACAAAGTTATAGTAAAACTACTTTAATTTATTTGGCCTTTTCGTGCGGTATTATAAACCAAAAAGTAGAGCCTTTACCTTCTTCGCTTTCAATATTAATGCGACCATTATGTTGCGATACAATCTCGGCCGAGATATATAGGCCCAAACCTAAGCCGGCATATTTTTGCGACGTATCGTCGACGCGGTAAAAACGATCGAATAAAAACTGTTGCTTGGCTTTCGGTATACCTATACCAAAATCAGTGATCTCAACTTTAGTACCATCGGCTACTGTAGAGACATTGATAATAACCCTTTCATTTCCGGGCGAATATTTGATGGCATTTGAAAGCAGGTTTACCAATACTTGCTCTAAACGGTTCTTATCCGCATAAACCTCAATACCGGTATCGCCTTTAACCAAAAGTTGATGTTTTTCCGAATGAGCCTGTAACTCCTCGCAGCATTCGGCAATTAAATCGCTCAATAAAAAATGAGTTTTGTTTAACTCCAGCTTACCGGCTTGTATCTTGGTAACATCTAAAAGGTCCTTGATTAATTCGTTCAATTTATCCACCTGTTTAATGCCTTTTTGTACAAAAACAAGAGTCGGTTTCATCTCCTCTTTGTGCGCGGTAATGCGCTCGATCATTTGCAGGGCCGCTTTTAAGCTGGTGATAGGTGTCCTCAATTCATGGCTGGCAATACTTACAAATTCATCTTTTTTACGTAATAGTTCCCGTGTAGCCTCGTCAATTAGTTTCTGAACAGTAATATCTAATAAGGTCCCTATAAAGCGAATTGAAGCACCTTTCTCGTTAAAATAGGCACGCCCTTTGGCTTTCAGCCATTTTGATCTTTCCTGCATCGCAATCGTGCGGAATTCAATATCAAACTCACCTGAGCCACCCGCCAGCAATGTTTCCCTAACCTTCGCCTCAACCCTATCGCGGTCATCCTCATGAATCATGCTTAAAAAAGACCGGGCGTCGACAGTGCTTGTAGGTAACAAGTCAAATATCTCCCTGCAACGTTTGTCCCATATTAATTCACGGGCCTGGGGGTCATAATCCCAGGTACCTAAACCTGCCGAGTCAATAGCAAATTTTAACCGCTCTTTACTTTCGCTTAACAAGCGCTCCGCTTCAGCTAATCCGGCTTCTACCTTTCGCCGGTCAGTGATGTCTTCAAGTGCCAGCAATATCAACTGCTCGCCATTTATATTATCAATTTGACGGGCATTAAGGTACATTATCCTTTTACCAATAATTGGAAATATGTGCGTAACCTCAAAATCTATAATTTCCTTTTTTTCAGGAAGTATATTCTCTAATAATTCTCTAAACAGGGGTATATTCCATTGCAAATTACCTAGCTCGTAGATATATTTACCTTCCGTATCTTTTTCACTTGTTTTAAACCGGTGATAAAAACCGGCGGTTGCCCGTTTTACCCGCAGTTCCTTGTCCAAAATAAGCAATGGGTCACGGATAGTATTCACAATGCCTTCGGTATATTGCCTTGCGTTATTTAATTGATCATTCCTGTCTAATAACTCCTTATTGACGATCATGATCTCTTCGTTAGTACTTTGCAGTTCTTCTTTAGAGGTTTCGAGCTCTTCATTAAGACTTTGCAATTCTTCGCTTCCCGAAAGAAGTTCTTCATTAGCGCTTTGCAGCTCTTCGTTAGCGGTTTCCTGCTCTTCAGATACGATGCGCATATCCGCCCTAATCTGGATAAGTTCGCGCTCCAGTTGTTCTATACGCAATTCAGATGCGTTATAGTTGGTGTTATCAGAAGCCTGTCCAGCTTCAAACATTACAGGCTGTATTCCGGTTGAAGATGCCGGCTGAAAAACAACCAAATAATGTGGCTCGGCCACATCCTGCAGTTTTAGCGCCTGTATATTTACAAAATGCTGTAACTCATTGATCTTGAAGAAAACACCGAATTTGCGCACCGGCAAATTGATCTTTTTAGCCATATGCAGCATATTGCGCAACTCAAATGCCAGGCCCTCACGTGCCATCTTTAATACATTATAGCTGGGCTTACCTGTAGGCGGCACCAACCATGTTTCTGTAGAGCCTTTAAATTGTACAATATCAAACTTATCGTTAACTAACACAGCGGCAGGCATAAAATTAACCAGCATCGCTTCATCGGCTATTTTAAAAATATCCTTTTCTGTATTTTCCTTTTGGCCGCCTTTATCAATATTCCTAAACGTCTGTTCCTTAACATTTGAAGCTACGTTCATAAATCTCCCTGGCGGCCCTTTCCTTACATATATTTTTTCCGAACTATTGTAAGCCTTAAAAATATCGGTATTGCCTCCAATGGTTTCTGATTTACCCAACATCAGGTACCCGTCTTCATTTAACGAGTAGTGGAAAGTGGTTAAAGCCCGTTTTTGCAGAACAGGTTCTAAATAAATCAATACATTCCTACAACTAACCAGGTCGATCTTTGAAAAAGGTGGATCTTTCAATAAATTATGATGTGCAAATACGCATATATCCCGGATACCCTTGGACACCTGGTAATTTCCATCTATTTTAGTAAAAAACTGTTGTAATCGTGACGTAGATATGCCGGTCAATTCCGTTGGACGATAAATGCCGGTACGAGCCTTAGTGATGGCCGTTTCAGAGATATCCGTAGCGAATATCTGTATCTTCATGGCCGCCGCTTTATCTCCCAGCTGTTCCTGTAAACAAATAGCCATAGAATAGGCTTCCTCACCCGAAGCACATCCGGCTACCCATATCCTGAACGGTTCGTTAATAGTCTTTTCGCTAATAAGCTGGGGGAAAATTGTCCCGCATAAAACATCGAAACTTTGCATATCCCGAAAGAAGTTAGTAACGGAGATGAGCATATCATTATACAATGCATCTTGTTCACCTTTATTTTCGCGCAAAAATGAAAGATAGTCAGCAGGCTTTTCAATTTTGTTCAAAGCCATCCGGCGAATAATGCGCCGCTTTAGTGTGTTTTGTTTATAATAGGTAAAATCCACACCCCGCCTTACACGCAGTACGGTAAGTATTTGTTTAAAAACATCTTCATCCTGTTGTGGAAGCGCTTCGACGATTTCGTCTTTAGAGTAATTGGTGTGAAAAGGATAATTAATAGCTATTAACCGCTCGGCTATCTTTTCGGGCGGCAAAACAAAGTCCACCGCACCGCCTCTTACAGCACTGTTTGGCATACTATCAAATGCAGCCGAGCCTTCGTCCTGCGCAAAGGTTAAGCCGCCATGCGATTTAATTACCTGCAAACCAAGTGTACCATCGCTCAAAGCTCCCGACAATACAACACCTACTGCATAACTTTGATGTACAACCGCTAATGAGGAAAAAAACAGGTCGATAACATTGGTTTTAGGATGTTTTTTATCTATCGGATCAAGCTTTAATACGCCATCAAATGAGGTTACTACCTTATTTTCGGGTATAATGTATAAATTATCAGGGTCAAGGTGAATATTATCGGTAATTAAATGTACCGGGAAAGGTGTTACTTTTTGAAGTATCTCGGGTAAATTACTTTCATGCTTTGGGCTTAAATGCTGGATAAAAACATAAGCCATACCTGATTTGGGAGGCAGTGCCTTTAAAAAAGTTCGCACTGCATCCAATCCTCCGGCAGAGGCGCCAATGCCCACAACCGGAAACTGTACTTTTGATGGGTCGTCTAAAATCGTTTTTCCCATTATACGTAAACCCAACCATGCAAAAATTATATAGAAGTTATATGGTTTATAACTAATAATTAATACAATGGTTTTTTAGTTTCTTTTGTAAACTCCAAATAGAATTTATCAATATTAAGCAATTAATTGCTTAAAGCATCTGTTTAAAAAATTAAATAAAAAATCTCTAAACGCAACTGTCTAAAATTCAAAAAAATAATTCCGCTTTATTATAACAATTTGTCGGTTTAACAGTTTAAACAATAAGTACCTACACATTTACTGGTTGATGACAGGCGCATTTTTGTTGCGCACAAGTCATAAGGCAAATTCAGGCCGGCAAGGGGCAACATCTCCCTGTTTGTATACCAAGCATCCATGCATTTCCTCCACAAGAAGATAACATGCCTGTTATTCTGTTACTAATTTATTTTTTATGCTAATACTTATTTTTTTTATCGCCAATTGGTTCCTGTCATTGTTTTTCCAAACATTCTTTCAGCACCGTTACGCTTCTCACCGCATGTTTACTACAAGTAAAGCATGGGAGCGCATTTTTTATATCATGGCCTACCTTTGTGAAGGGGCATCATTTCTAAATCCACGCGCGTATGCTTTAATGCACCGCGAGCACCATGCTTACAGCGATACGGCAAAGGACCCTCACTCGCCGCATTTTTTTAAGGACATATTTCAAATGATGAATTATACCATTAAAACATTTGGCGATTATTTAAAAATAACCAGGAACACCGAAGCTCGCTTTAAAGGCAATTATCCCGAATGGCCATTTATTGATCGCATAGGCTCATCCCTGCTTTCAAGATTACTATTTGGCGCTGCCTATACCAGCTTTTATATCCTGTTTGCTACTCATTGGTGGATGTTCTTACTGCTGCCCATTCATTTTTTGATGGGACCGATACACGGGGCAATTGTTAACTGGTGCGGGCATAAATATGGCTACACCAATTTTGACAATAAGGATAAGTCGAAAAATACCACGCCATTTGATTTTTTAATGCTGGGAGAATTGTTTCAAAACAACCACCACAAACACCCCAATAGCGCCAATTTTGGTAAAAGATGGTTTGAAATTGACCCAGTTTACCCCATAATGCGATTAATGCACTGGATGCGGATCATCAAATTAAGGAAAGCATTTTGAGTTAAGATTATAGAGGCAATTTGTAATAGTCAATACATTTTGTAGGTTAGCAACGCTAACCGGGTAATTTCAATGAAGCTCAAATTATCAATTATACTATTATTTCTTACTCAAGCTGCATCCGCGCAGGATATCGTCTTTGCCCGCAAAATGGTAGATACGCTAACCTCTTCCCGTTTTTGGGGGCGCGGCTATACCAACAACGGCGTTCATAAAGCGACAAAATTTTTAGCAAAGCAACTAAAAAGCTACGGCCTGAGCCCGATGGATGGCGAAAGTTTCATCCAAACGTTTAGCTACCCGGTTAACACATTTCCGGGAAAGATGGAGGTTGAAATCAACGGAATTGAATTGAATCCGGGAAGAGATTTTATTATAAGTCCCGACAGCCGGGGTATTAAAGGCAACGGAAAACTCATACAACGGGACAGCATTCATTTTGAAGATACTGTAAATCATGTTAGAGTGATACTGCAAAACAAGCTCACATGGTCTGTAAAAGCCACCGCGAAAGATTATACATTGATTCAGCTCGATAAAAGACTGGTAAAATCCTTACCTGTTACTTTTAAGATAAATATTCGGAATAAAGTGGTAAGCAAATTTAAAACAGCCAATATTTGCGGGCTTGTAAAAGGCACTTTAAAACCAGATTCTATTATTGTTTTTACTGCGCATTATGATCACCTGGGCGGCATGGGCAGCAAAACCTATTTTCCCGGCGCTAATGACAACGCCAGTGGTGTGACGCAGGTATTAACCATGGCTAAGTACTATGCGTCACATCCGCAGCCTTATACTATGGCATTTATTTTGTTTTCGGGCGAGGAAGCGGGTTTATTAGGTTCGCATTATTTTACCGAAAATCCGCTGATACCGTTAAACAACATCCGGTTTTTAGTTAACCTGGATATGGAAGGAACGGGCATTGACGGCATAACCGTGGTTAATGCCAGCGTTTACCCGGCTGAATTCTCTATGCTGAAACGGATCAATCAAAAAGGCAACTATTTAGTAAAGATCAATTCGCGCGGAAAAGCTGCCAACAGCGATCATTATTTATTTACCGAAAAAGGCGTGCCTTCATTTTTTATGTACACCCAGGGCGGCATAGCGGCTTATCATGATATTTATGATATCAGCGCCACCTTACCCCTTAATGAATATGAAAACCTGTTTCACCTGCTGGTTAAGTTTAATGATAGATTGATGGGTAAACAGGCCGATTAACTTCCCGGATGATATGTTTTCTCCGCATGTTTTAAAACATCTGCCTTATAAAAAAGCACATCTTTAAACTTGCCGTTGATATAACCTTCAGCCTGGTCTGTAAAATGTTTGGAATTAGGATCGGTTGATTGTCCGCCGGTCATAATTGATTTGGCTTTTACCTTTCCGTTGGGGCCAAAATCAACAGCCGCAATAAAACTGTTGCCGGATGAACCATAACGTTTTTTGGTACCATTCATCGTCCGGCTCACGAATGATGGCAATTCGCCAAAAGTGGCTGCCACCTGTCCTACCGGGATGCTTGGTGCATTATCATCAAACACACCATTTGCAGGGCGCTGGTAGCGGTTAATATCACCCCATTGTGTTTTCCAATCGCCATAGCGGGTTTGCAGCGTTTTCACAGCTTCGGTTAAATAACTCAATAATTGTTTATCGTTCAGCGTTTTTAATCCTGCCGCTACACGCTCTGTTTGATAAGTTCCTTCTTCAGATGATTTTGCCCGCGGCTGCGCCTGCATTACGCGGGTTCCCCATTCAGTCGCCAGCGTTACAGCAACAGAATTCACTCCCGACCGTTTATCCCATGCTTTTAATAATTCAACAGATTGCTTCAAAGTAGCTTTTGTGCTATCATTAGCTGCATCGTAAGCAGTGAATAATGGCGGCAGTAATACATCAAATGCAGTCAGATAGTGGTCATATCCCTTGTTTATCAAATCATCCAGCGTAACATTAGTGGCTTCGCTGAAAATTCTGATTGCGTTTACTGCGCGGTAGTTCTGCCCGTCGGGTGCCATATAAGCCGGATATTTAGTTTTATCAGGGCTTGCCACACCCGAAGAAGTGAACGGTGTAGAATTACAGTTAATTATAAAGCCGGTTGAAGGATTATACACATGTACGATTTCGTCTAATTTGTGCAGCCCTTGCCATTCGGTTGCGGTTATAGAGCCGTCAACAGGTTGCGTCCAGTCTAATTTCGGATCGCGTTTTGGCATAAAATTGCCGTACCAAAAAGCAATATTCCCCTGGTCATCCGCATATACGGTATTGTTAGTGGCATTGTTAAGCAGATCCATTGCTTTTTTATATTCCGCAAAGGTATTGGCTTTAGTGATCAGCCATGATTCGAGCAGGGCCTTATACGAGCGGTTGTCTGCCTTTAATGCCAGCCATTTGCCATTGCGGCTACCCAATACCGGCCCGTGGTGCGTATAATACCCGGTAATAGTATGCGAAACTATTTTATCGCCTTCTTTAACGTTGATGACCAATTTCCGTTCGGTAACCGGTTTTTGCTGTCCGTTATATTCATAATAAAATTTACCGTCCTTTTTGGTTACCTTCTCAGCATACAAATCGCCCACATCGGCATTGCTGGAGGTGTGCATCCAGCCGCAATGTGGGTTAAATCCCTGGTAAACAAAAAACTGTCCCCAGGTTATTGCGCCGTAAACATTCAATCCCTCCTTACTCACCAGCTCCGCTTCCGACCGGAAATAAAAAGGCACATGCGGGTTAATATACAACATAGCATGTTTAGACGCAGTTCGCATCGGCGAAAGCGCATAACCGTTTGAGCCTATCTCCCGCTCATCCGGCTGATAAGCAGACGGTGTATATTTTATATAGCTCACATCCGGCCCGTTACCGCCATAAAAGCGTTGGGTTTCACTCAAACTAAGGCCGCCGGTTACGGTGGCGGATACGCTGCCATCTGTAAACATCAGCGCATACCAGGGCTTATAATGCTTAAATACTGATTTCACTTGCGGATGTTTATACAGGTAATAATTAATACCATCGGCAAAGGCATCCATCAATTTTTTAAACCATAAAGAGCTGGTTTTGTAGTCTTTTATCGCATCGGCGCTATCGGCTATCAGTTGTAATTGAACATCAGTATATAATTTACTTTCGCCGCTAACTTCAGTTTGCCGGCCTAACTGGTACAGGTAATTATCTTCTATTCCTTTAAAATTATCCTCGCATTGGCTATACATCAGCCCAAAAACCACATTGGCGTCAGTTTGTCCATAAATATGTGGCACCCCGTAATTATCGCGGATTATGGTTACTGCTTTTGCTTCCTGCCGATAACGGTTAAGTTCCTGCCGGGTAGCTTGTTGAGCCATTGCCATTACAGGCAAAGTAAATAATGATAAGATTAACAGATGTTTCTTCATAAATTGAGAATAGGAAAACCGAAATTTAGCTATTTTCAATGATTTAAAGAAACTCAATGCATAGCATTAATTGTATAACTGTTTTTGAGCCCGGTATAAATTATCCGTAGACTGTAATATCTTATCTTTTAATTTAGGATTATAGTTCGGGTGTTTCTGCAAAAAGTCTTTAACTATCTGCCAGGCTTCCTTACTTTGGTAATTACCAAATATGGCCCCCAGCCATGATTGCGGGAAAAACACATCACCGGTACGTTGAATTTCTTCAACTAATTCTAAACTCTTCGCCAGGTATTTGGTAGATGCAGGCTGTCTTAGCGGACTATTTAAATACGATAATGCGGAAGTTACCCAGGCTTCTTTTTGCCGGTTCTTTTGCTGCTGCAGGCTATTAAAAAACGCATCCCTAACCGCAGGATCTAATGATAAAGCGGGCATTAAAAATTCAAGCCGGTTTTTCCGGTCCACATTGGTTATACGTGCCTCCTGTTGTTTTAAAATAGAAGTTACCGTATCACTTTTTAAAGCAATAGAAAGCGCCATCGATGTATAATCATCTTCATTTAATTTAACTCCGGCGGGCGGTTGTTTTTGTTGCCAGATTTTGTACAAGTTAGCGCGGGCTGCCGGGGTTAAGTACACATCCTGGTAAGCCCGGAACAGGATCTTTTTGTTATTGGGCAAAGTTTCCTGCTGCAGTGCCTCCCATAAAGCCGATTCAAGCGTTGCTGCCGTTTGCTGCCGGGTTGCCGGCAATATAAACTCCCAATAAATATTTTGAATATATCCTG
>Ga0207032_1137_pt1 | contig 19820 bp, 7 predicted proteins | sample Alteio_BWMinCont_38_FD_153308 | JGI IMG/M metagenome (GOLD analysis project Ga0207032, IMG submission 153308) | Enriched cells from forest soil in Barre Woods Harvard Forest LTER site, Petersham, Massachusetts, United States -... | ecosystem: Environmental > Terrestrial > Soil > Temperate forest >... | reverse complement strand
TGTTGATGTGATCGTTTCTGTAACAGTGTATGTCGTAGTACTTGTCGGACTTGCACTTGGATTAGACACCGTCGAACTGCTTAAGCCTGTTGATGGGGTCCATGAATAAGTATCTCCTCCTACTGTTGTGGATCCGATATTGGTTGAAGCACCGTTACATATTGTGGCATTGGAGCCTGCCGCTGCTGTTGGTAATGGATTGACCGTTACTGTTACAGAGTTGGTCTTGCTGCAACCGCTAGATGTGATTGTTTCAGTAACCGTGTATGTTGTTGTACTTGTCGGACTTGCACTTGGATTAGATACCGTGGAACTGCTTAAGCCTGTTGATGGTGTCCATGAATAAGTATCGCCTCCTACTGCTGTGGATCCGATACTGGTCGATGCACCGTTACAGATCGTGGCATTAGATCCTGCAGCGGCTGCTGGTAATGGATTGACTGTTACCGTAACGGAGTTGGATTTGCTGCAACCTGTTGATGTGATCGTTTCTGTAACAGTGTATGTCGTAGTACTTGTCGGACTTGCACTTGGGTTCGATACCGTGGAACTGCTTAACCCTGTTGATGGTGTCCAGGAATAAGTATCTCCTCCTACTGTTGTGGATCCGATCGAAGTAGATGATCCGTTACAGATTGTTTTTGCAGAACCCGCTACCGCTGCAGGCAATGGGTTAACTGTTACTGTTACCGAGTTGGACTTATTACATCCGGTAGATGTGATCGTCTCTGTAACCGTATATGTTGTTGTTGTCGTTGGGCTTGCACTCGGATTAGACACTGTGGAACTACTCAATCCTGTTGATGGGGTCCATGAATAAGTATCCCCTCCTACCGATGTTGAACCGATATTCGTTGAAGCTCCGTTACAGATGGTTGCGTTTGAGCCGGCCGCTGCAGTTGGCAGTGGATTTACTGTTACAGTCACGGAGTTGGACTTAGAACATCCAGTGGATGTGATTGTCTCGGTTATCGTGTATGTCGTTGTAGTCGTCGGACTTGCACTCGGATTAGACACCGTGGAACTGCTTAATCCAGTCGATGGAGACCAGGAATAAGTATCGCCTCCTACTGTCGTGGATCCTATATTGGTGGAAGCTCCGTTACAGATCGTCGCATTGGAGCCCGCTGCGGCTGTTGGTAATGGGTTGACCGTTACCGTAACACTATTGGACTTGCTGCATCCCGTTGACGTAATGGTCTCTGTTACAGTGTATGTCGTTGTTGAAGTAGGGCTTGCAGTCGGATTAGACACCGTTGAACTGCTCAATCCTGTTGAGGGAGTCCAGGAATAAGTATCGCCTCCTACGGATGTTGATCCGATAGAAGTTGAAGTGCCGTTACAGATCGTCGCATTAGAACCTGCTGCTGCTGTTGGCGATGGGTTGACGGTTACCTTTACTGAATTTGATTTGCTGCAACCTGTGGCTGAAATGGTCTCTGTTACCGAATATGTAGTTGTAGTCGTAGGGCTAGCTGTTGGGTTTGATACTGTTGAACTGCTTAATCCTGTTGATGGGGTCCATGAATAAGTATCTCCTCCTACTGTCGTGGATCCTATATTGGTGGAAGCACCGTTACAGATGGTTGCGTTTGAGCCGGCCGCTGCAGTTGGCAGTGGATTTACCGTTACTGTTACAGAATTTGAAGCATTACAGCCTGTTGCAGTAACTGTTTCAGTTACGGTATAAGTTGCTGCTGTCGTTGGACTTGCAGTTGGGTTCGATATCGTTGAACTGCTCAATCCTGTTGATGGGGTCCATGAATAGGTATCGCCGCCTACAGCAGTTGAACCGATTCCAACAGATGATCCGCTACAGATAGTCGCATTGGATCCGGCTGCTGCGGCTGGTAATGGATTAACTGTTAACGTACCTGCACTTGATGTGTTTGCACCACAACTTCCTCCCGTAACGACACATTTATATTGATAATTATTCAGTCCGGTAGAATTAGTAACCGTATAGGTGCTAGCTGTTGCGCCCGATATATTGGTAAAGGTTACTCCTGTCGGAGAGCTTTGCCACTGGTAGGTTGCTCCACCGGTGGTAGGGGTCACTGTAAAAACAGCACTTGAACCCGAACAAGCCGTAGCACTATTTACAGTAGCGGCAGTAACACCATTTACCGTCAAAGTTCCTGCCGTTGATGTATAGGCTGAACAACCTTTAGAAGTAATGATACACTCATACATGTATCCATTTGAAGAGGTAGTAGGTGCAGTAACGGTATAACTTGTGGAAGTTGCACCGCCAATAGAAGAATATGTTGATCCACCATTGGTGCTGACATACCATTGATAAGTGTTATTCCCTTTGGTATGAGACTGCGTATAAGAAACATTGAAAACCGCATCAACACCAGAACAAACAGTCTCATTAGATACTGTCGCTGAAGTAATTGGATCGCATTGCCCCATGACCCATTTGCTGAAACCTGTAAGATTCGTTGCCTGAATAGTTGTAGCAGTAAGGTTGGCAAAGGTTGGCGTAATCCAGGAAGAACCTTCATAGCCTGCAACCAAAAAATTAGTATAGTTGGCACCATTGATCACATCGCCAGAAACCCAGTTAAAAGTTGCCGCATAACTTGTCGCCGCAACACCTGAATTTGCAATAGTCCAGAACCTGTTTACAATTTGGGTTGGACTAATCGGTGCAGATGAAAAAATATATCCGGGTGTTCCTGCTGAATCTCCCACTAATATATCACCGGAGCTGCTTATACTATTGAAAGTAATGGTAGCTGGGGTGTAATTAGTAGCGTCTCCTACGGGATACAATACCGATGCTTGTGACACAATATGTTGCTGATAACTACCATTAATATAATTTGAACTTGATGCACCAGCGACAGGTGTAACAGAACTAACATTTACTGAATAGGCACCCGTTGCTATCTTACCGCTTTGCAAATACACTGAGTCCGCTACAGTAACAGTCCCCGTAAGGGTAAGACCGTTACCACTGACGCCGTTATTATTGTTAATTGTAAGTGACCTGCAAGAAAAGGCACCCGTTTTTTGAGCCGCTGTTCCATTAAAAATAGTGGCTATACCGGTTAGTGTAAGTGTTCCTGTATATTGTGCGGCAAGATCACTTGTGGCGTTGCCGGTATGTGTTACCTCGATTGTTCCGTTACCTGAAATTGCCCCGCTTATGGTATTGGGAGGACCCATTATCAGCGTGTTGCCTGCATAAATTTGTGTTCCTCCCGCACCTACAACCTGGTTGCCCTGTAAGGTAATTGTTGATCCACCTGTTCTTTCCAGGATAAATGCATAAGGGTTTATGGCCTGCGTGGTTGATAAAGAGGTTGATCCGGAGAATATTACTGTTACATTAGACAGAGCGAATGTACCTGAACCCCACTGGCCATTAAAAAGGCCTGCAGTAGAATATATTGTTCCGCTTCCACCTGTGATTGTACCTTCTGTAAATTTGGCAGTAGAGGCCGGATTAATAACAGCCCCATTTCCGACATAAATAGAATCCGTTGCGGCTATAGTATTGCTGCCATTCACAACTAAAGGAGCAGCAGAATTTGTAACATAAAAATCGCGGCAAGAAAGAGCGGTTGCCATAGTTTGTGCCGCAGCACCCGCAAAATAAACTGCTAAATTTGTAGTGGTAAGAGTTGTAGGTGAATACTGGGCTGTGAGGTCATTTGTAGCATCACCTGTATGGGTAATCATCATTGCGCCGTTACCGGATAATGATCCCGCTCCGGTTAAAGTATAAGTGGCCCCCGGCTTGAAAGTATCTGTGGCAGTGATGTTCATTGCTCCACCGCTTGCAATCACAACATTCGCGGTCGTTGTGGTAGCATGGTTGTTGTTTAAAGTAAGGTCATAAAAGGTAGTTGTACTGCTCCCACCGATATTCTGAGTTGTTGTTCCATTTAGATTTACAATCCCCGTATTGGGAGTGAACGTCCCATTGTTAACTATACTGCCTTTTATATTGAGCGTACGATTTGAAGCCGCAAGTGTTCCATTATATATAATAAGTTTACCGCTCATGCTCACATTCGCACCAAGTGTCCATGTCTGACCAGAAGCATCGATAGTTAAATTTCGAAGCCCGCTGCCAATCATTTCATTTCCGGTAGTGGCACCACCTATTGTGTCAAGTACATCATATGCATTTGATCCAATACTTGTAGCCGTAAAAGTGCAATATCCCGAGTTAATGATAATGGAATTGGCTGCCATTGTTAAATTAGAACCGGCGGCAAATGTTCCTATTCCAAGTGCAAGGGTATCATTAACCGTTGCGGCAGAACTTAGCGTTGCAGTCTGGCCATAATTCAAGAAGTAAAGATTATTATAAGTAGTGGCCTTCACTGTTTGGGCTCCGGAATAAGAAGAGTATGTAACTATGTTTCCAACAGCGGATGCCGTGAGCGTACCTGCTGTTGAAAAAGTGGCTCCCGAAGCATTCAGGGTAAGGCCTGAAGCAGTTGCATTAACCCAGGTGGATCCGGAAACTGTTCCATTAAGGGCTCCGTTTAAAGTGATATTACCGTAATTGGTAACCGTAACAGCACCACTTATATTAACGCCACCGGTTATAGTTTGTGTGCAAGTAGATAAACATGTATGTGACCCGCTTATCGTTATAGCAGAAGAGTTTGAAACAGTTCCGTTTCCATCAATGGTTTTCCCTGATCCGGTAAGGGTTATAACACCTGATCCGTCGATCGTTCCGTTGTTTGTAACATTGCCGGCTATACTAAGGGTATTAACGTCATTTGAAAAAGTTGATCCTGAGAATACTGTAAGGTCACCGCTCATCACGCCGTTTGCACCAAAGGTTACGGTGTTACCGGCACCGACGTTTACAATTGCATTTCTCATGTTACCGGTTAACATGCTTGATGTGGACGTTGATACGGTTGTGAATACACAATCATATGGATTGGTGCCCTGAAATGTCGCGGAAAGACTCATTGCCCCATCGCGCAACATCAAGGATCCAGAACCCATTGTACAATAGGTGCTTAGTGTAAGTGTCCCGGTGGAACTAAGATGCAAAGTGTCTTTAATGGTTATGGCAACACTGGCTGTAACGGCATTACTGTTATTAAACCAGAAACTGTTAAATGCAATGGTATTGGTTCCTGAAATAGTACTGGTTCCACTGCCTCCAAATGTTACTGTTGATGTGCCTGCATTAAAAGCTGTTGCACTACTGTTATTTGTAAAATTACCATCAACCTCGATATTGTTCTGGCCGGCACTAAGGGTTCCGGACGTTAACAAAAGGTTCCCGGTGATCGTTAATGCCCCGGTAAGCTTCAAAGTCTGACCTGAATTGGTAAGTGTAATGTTATTGAATGTGTTAGCACCAACATTTTGAGTACCTGTGCCTGAAAAATCTACGGTAAGTGTTGATACATTCGGAGTTCCGGTATATTGGGCAGCTAAATCATCTGTAGAGTTGCCAGTATGTGTAACATTTATTGTTCCAGTTCCTGTAACTGTACCCCCTACTGTATTTCCTGATCCGGGGTTGAGCGTTCCTGTTACAGTTGTTGTTCCCGAGGCAGAAAGATTTGCTGTTGTCGTAACGGTTGACCCTGAAGCAATATTGATATTCGCACATGGAAGGTTAATATTTGTTGATTGCAAAGATCCTCCGTTAAAATTGATGGTCAGATTGGTTAAGGTACGAACAGTACTTGCATACTGTGTGGCAAAAGCTCCGTTTATCGTGACATCAATAGTTCCGGTTCCGGTTAATGTGGTTGTAGTGACAACATTTGAAGCGCCTGGATTTAATTCACCTGTTACATTCAAAGTGGTTGCTGTAAGAGCAGCCGAAGTGCTTAGTGTTGATCCTGAGGAGACATTGAGGGTTGCACATGTAATGGCAGTTGCTGTAGATTGGGCGCCAGCCCCATTAAAGTTAACAGTAAAACCGCTTAATGTTTTTGTGGTACTTGTGTATTGTGATGCAAAAGCTCCAAGAATTGTAACATCAATAGTACCGGTACCGGTAATGGTACCGCCACCGACAGTATTTGATGGGCCAGGATTCAGTGTTCCGTTAACATTTAAAGTTGTTGCCGAAATATTAGTCGAAGTTGTAACAGTTGATCCGGAATTTATAGTGAGGATATTAAAAACGGGGCTTGAACTGCCACTAATGCCCTGGGTTGTGCCGTCAAAAACAAACGTACTGCCAGTTGCTGTTAAAGTAGCATTGTCAACAAAATTGCCTCCCACGGTAATCGTATGGCTTCCCGTTGTAAAGGTTCCTGAACTAAGCGTCAGGTTACCGGAGAGTGTAGCCCCGGTCGTGAGGGTAATGGTACCTGAAGATTGTACCGTAACATTTGCAAGTGCAGCACCCGAGAGTTCACCCCCTGTATTTTGCGATCCGCTTGTGTAAAAAACACTGTAAGCATTAGAACCGGGAGAGCCTGTCATGACCCCACCTGAAAGAGTAATGGCGGAATTACCACCTGACGTCATGGTCAGGTTAGAACCGGCCTGAAATGTTCCGTTGGTTAGATTTAAAGAATCAAGGGTCGCACTGCTGTTAAGTACAATATTTCCTGAGGTACTGGAATTTATTATTGCTGTATTGGACGTAATTTCAGCTTCTGTATTAAAACCACCTGAACCGGTATATGTAACAATATATTTTTTTGATCCCTGGATAGTACCTGTCAAGGTGCTGGCTGAAGATGAAACAATGATCGTGGAATAGCTCCACATGGTCAGGTAGTTGTTTGTAGTAAGTGTCCCGGTTGTAAGCGATAAGGTGTGCGAAACGGAAATACCCGTACTTGGGGTGAGGCCTCCTCCCCCATTTAAAGTAAGATTATAAAAATCAACACCTACAGTCGTCATTGAAGAAGAACCTGTAAAAGCAACCGTACTTGTACCGGCACTGAATACTGAACCCGTACCGGCAATGTTTCCTTTAAGTGATATGGTATTAGATCCCGCCGAAAAAGTGCCTGCAGTAAGTGTAAGATTACCGCTCATGGTCAGGTTTGCACTCAGTGTTATAGTGAAGGTACTTGCATTAATGGTTACATTTCGCAATCCCGAGCCGGTTGCTTCCGGACCAGTAGTTGCAGAGGCTGAAGTATACGTTAAGTCATAAGCATTGCTTCCTAACGAAGCACCCGCGGCCATGCTTCCTCCTGAACACACTATTGCCGAACCTGCCGACATAGTTAAATTTGTACTGGCGGTCAGTACTCCTGAGGCAAGGGTTAACGTTTTGGAAACAGTAGTACCGGTAGGATTGAATGATGCCCCGGAGCTATTATTTAATTCCAGGTTAGAATAGGCAATTCCCCCTTTAATCGTTTGCGCTGCAGTACCATCATAAATAACGGTATTCCCAGCAGCTGAAACAGTGAATGTGGACACATTAATCGGATTACCTTTTGTACATGCAATGCTTAAAGTTCCTGTTGCAGCATTGGTAAAAGAACTCGCTCCGGAAAGGACCGAACCAGCGGTTGTATTGGTATTATTTATATATCCATTGTTAGTCACCGGGCCGCTACAGGTAATTACACTCGCAATGTCAAGATAGCACGTTGATGCAAATGATGGAGCCGTAGCGCCACTTATTGTAAGGTTGTTTGTATTGCTTATCTGGCCATGTGTGCCACTGCTACCCCCGTTAATAATTGAAGAAGCGCCACTTAGGGTTATAGTCCCTGTTCCACTTAAGGTTCCATTCACGGTTAGGTTTCCTGTAATGCCCAGGTTAGAACCAGCACACGCAAGTGTAGCGGTACTTGCATTTATAACCATATTACCTGCTACAGTAGAATTTGCACCCAAATTTGTTGTGCCGGTACTGTCTATTGTTAAATTGTTCCAAGCTGTAAACGCATTGCCAGGGCTATTTGTATTGGTAAAGGTTATAGATCCAAGATTCACTGTTTGGGGTCCTGCATTAGTTGGAACAAAACTTCCGCATCGGATTGTAGTATTGGAAGTCATGGTTAATATTCCTTTCCCGCTGGATCCTCCAATGGTGATAGCTCCATAAACAGTAAGGGTCCCGGTACCTGAAAATGTAAGGGTAACTGTCATGTTTTTGCTTGTATTCCCAAACGTAAGGGACTTACAAGTGGGAGTACTCCCATTGCCAAAATCAACCGTGATAACGTAAGCGTTATTCGCTGTAGGAGAAATAGTAACATCTTCCGTTGACCTGGGAACATGGGTAAGACTCCAGTTAGCTGCCGTATTCCAGTTTCCTGATGTCCCACCAACGTAGTTATTAGTTGCCCCTTTCACCTTGGTATGCCCAAGAGGGATCAACATCAGGAAAATAGCAGCGATTCTCCCGCTATTTTTGATCTTCCTGTCGAAGTTATTTACCCCCTTCAGTACATCCACGAGTACAATTGTAAAGAAATTGCTGATTCCTTTACCACATATGCTGAGTATATTTTTTAACTTGTTAGAAATTTGTAGAACTCTAAGCATATGTTGGTGAAGTGGTTTGTTGGTTGAAACAAGAATAACCTGAATTAATCCAGGCACATTCAAATTTATAGTCTACAGGTTTATACATCAAAAAGTTATCTGTTACTTCACAATAATCCCTGATTGTTAAAAAAAATAAACTCAAGTGTTTACGGCATACCGCTCCCCAGCTTATCCGTAATCCGAGACAAATATAAAAACAATCATTCAATATCATGTAAGGTTTTCCAATATATTTTAAAATAAATTTGAGTCTGAAGTCATAAATCCTCATAAAGGCTGCTTTCGGTTCTTTAACAGAGCCATTCGTCGATAAAGACCTTGATTGTAAGAATAACATCGAAAAACAAGAACTCAATACGTGCTGAATTGAAATAACTATGGATACAATGAGGTGAAATACGATAAAGTATCTACGTAAAAACCTCGTGTAAGGTTTTGTGTGTTTTTTCATTTTTTTGAAGAAAAATTTATCCTTGTTTGGTATAATATGATGTGACTCTACTTCTAAGTTGCAACAAATATTGCAAATTTCTGCCGAATAGCCTATAATAAATATGATGAACGTCATCTGTTTAATGATAAAATGACCTGTTTTGATGATACTTGATATTCTAAACCCTGTTTTTCGGGAATTATTAAGAATTGTCAACTAAAATTAACATCTGGTTATTAAACCAAACTTTCACCCACTCCAATGTTATCTTTTAACATCCAGGCAAGGTTATATATCCATTTCTACAACACTGCCTGATTCATGATCCGAAAATATGAAGAGCACCTTAAGGGAATTGTAAGGAAAAAGAGAAATTGTCACATTTTTTTTCGAAACGCGGACGCACGATCCAGCGAATTTTTAAAAAACCCAAGTTCAGTACCCCGGGGTTCAGAGGCATGAAACAATTCAAGCATAGAATTTTTATCAGCCTATCTATGAAGGCGTAAAAGTGACGAAATTTTGATTTAAAAACCATTATGAAACTTTTAGGTTTCATTTACACTTTTATTGCATTACATTATATATATCAGCATTTTACAAACAATAAATCAACTTATTCCTTAGTTAATCAACCTTAATTTAAAACCGTTTTATTGCGCTTTGGTAAATGAAAAAACTATCGCAATGATGCGTGTCTGCCCTACTTATCTGAAGGCAGCCATATATGGCTCGGCAAACTGAAAATCCTGGAACTGAAAACTGGTACTTCCGGAGCTGCTGATATTCCAGGCGTTTGCTTTTACCAGGGCAGCATTGGGGAAGTAATGAAATGATAGCTGAAGCGTATTAAAAATAAAATGCTCATTTTTGAACCTGATACCGGCGCCATATCCCTGGTAAAGATGACTTTGCAGCACGGTGACATTATGATTACCAATCAATGCATCATCAATAAATGCCACGAGCACCATTTCAAAACCAAGGGGGTGCCAAGGTGAGAAGAAATCAGCCTCGAAATTATCAGACCATCTTTGCGTGCCTGTAAGTGAAGGCGAATAGAAGCGTTGAAGACCTGAGTTGCCATTGATGGTCAGAAATTCGCCCGGCATACGATTGTATCCAAGTGTATATTCATTCAGCAGGTATTGGCGCCATTGCCATTGGCCCAAGGGTATCAGGTTTGTAAAATAAAAGAATTCTGTATTGATTACCCCCTGCTCAACCTGCTTAGAATTAATGAACCCTCCTTCTTCGAGGCTTAAGTACATATATCCGAGTGAAGAATTATTCCATCCGTATGATCCTTTGAACCCGGAATACCAGCGTTGTTTAAACTGCTGAAAATCAGGACCGCTGTTTACCGTAAACAAATAACCTAGTGGAATATCTTCCGTTTTCCCGAACGCAAAGATATAATGGTCTTTGTAATAATCGCGACGGGTAAAACCAATGGCACCAAGTATAAATGTCTCGTTTGGATAGAGTTGATTTATGCTTGCTGGAAAGGAATACTGGCTTGTGTAATTGATGTTGTTCACCCTGGCGCTCAGAATCAATTGTGACTTCTTGAATCGATATAGCGGATTTTCATTCAACGGGAAAGCATATCCTACCCAGAAATCCCTGGAATCATAATTATGAAGTCCCGAAACAGGACTTGAATCATTTGGCAGAAGAAAACTAAAGGCCGTATGGTAGTGCTCAATATCAAGGCCTCCGGCCCAATGCGTAGTAGTTGAAAAAAAGGGCCTCGATAGAATCAGCCCATAATTTTTATTGTAATTCAATGTGTTGTAATGAACCTGGGCCGACACATAGGTATTTGCTATTTCTGGAACATTATAAATACCATTGTATTCATAGCGCTGTGCATATTGAGGGGCGTAGCTTATCTGGTTGGTTGTGGCCTGTCCAAGGCCAAGGAAATTTATATCCGTAATACTGAGATTACCATTAGGAACAGTGGGATTTGCAGACGCGGCACCTGTAAATTCAAAAACATCCTGAACTACTACCAAAACGTCCACACTATCCTTTGATCCCGGGATAGGGTCAACAAAAATTTTGTCATCTACGATGTATGGTGATTGCCTGATAAGGCGCTCACTTTCAGATATTTTCAAGGCATCAATGGCATCGCCTTTCTTAAATAAAAGTTTATCGTATATGATCCAATTGCGTGTATTGTAATGGATTTGATCTCCAAAACGTCTTAATCTCTCAATTTCATGTCCATATTTCAGGGCTACATCATAACCGAAAGGCCCAAGTACAATAATTTCGACTTTCCGTATCCTGCGACATTCGAAATTCTCATATTTCATTTCGCTTGGCTTTGTAGTATCAGGAGCAGTTTTTCTGTTATCAAAAACCATTAATGAGCGCAATAGTTTGGATACCAGGTTGTCTTTAAGAGCAAAACGCTGCATATTATCCACCAGTTTCGACTTTTTATGCTTCTGTAATATTTTCCCAGAAGTTATATCAGTCTTTGCGGTTGAATTTTGGGCATAACATTGCGCTGTTCCCGTGAAGAAAAGAAAGAAGATAAAACCACATGTAATGAAGCATTTCAAAATTCAGAAATCAATTTAGCAGTATAACCCAATTAAGGTCATAGTAGTTTAAATAACAGGAAATAAAAGAAAATATTTAAGAGAAATAGAAGCGGGAATCGGAAATAAAAATCAGGAAATATTGTCCTGTTTCTGGGTTTCATCTGACTTATTCTGAATACGTTTTGGTTCAATATGGATCAATACATCCGAAATGCTCGGCATGGCATTCAAAATAGCGTCTTTAACCCTATGAGAGATGTCATGTCCCTTATACACACTGAGATTCCCATCGACCTCTACATGGAGATCCACATAATAGTCAAAACCCATTTTTCTTACATAACATTTGTCAAGCCCCGTCACCCCATCTACCTTTATGGCTATTTCTTTAACTTCCTTAATGATTGAATCCGAAGGGGCAGTATCCATCATTTCAGCGATAGAAGGCCTCAGAATCTTATAGGCATTAATTACAATAATTACAGAAGCCACAATGGCCGCCCAGTCATCCGCGCTCTCATATCCCGGGCCCATAATGATGGCAATACTTATCCCGACAAATGCGGCAGCAGAAGAGATGGAATCGCTCAAATGGTGCCATGCGTCTGCATATAGGGCAGTGCTATTTATCTTTTTACCGATCCGCATTACATAACTGAATAAAACCTGTTTCGTAAGAATTATCGCCCCAAGGATATAGAGTGTGAACTTAGCCGGGATGGGATGAGGTGTCATTATTTTATGCACACTCTGAACAACTACAAGTATGGCTGCCCCAACCAGGGCCAGCGCAACAAAAGCACCGGCAATGGGCTCCGCCTTGCCGTGACCGTAGGGGTGATCCTTATCGGGAGCTTTGGAGGCGACTTTAAGGCCAAACCATAGCACAAACGAGCTGAAAATATCCGCAGCAGACTCAATACCATCAGCAATTAAAGCATACGAATTCCCAGCTATCCCTGCAGAAATCTTGATGATGACCAAAAAGAAATTGATCACACCACCGGCTATAACCGGCTTAAATCCTTTCACGGCAGGATGTGATGATGGAACCTTTTGGGTGCGGGTATTCATTATGTTCCAAACTTACTGCAAATTCATATAAAATAAAGCAAAAGAAATTCTTCGCAAAAACCAATTTAATATGAACTATTACTCATCTGTCGACCTTCAATTTGAACAAAGCTTGTTGTAATTGGTTATAATATATTCATATGACAACTTACTACTATGTCAACTAAAAAAGATAAAGCCCCGCCAGGAATCGCTGATTCTAATACATTCCAAAATCACATCGGGCATTGTTTCCCTGATTCGAATTCAGTCAAAAATAAAACAGAAGATGAAGGCCTGCATTCCAGTTATTATCTGTTTGATGATGACGATGATTTTACAACTTTAGGGCGAAACATTTCTGAATATGTTTCGCAAAAGAAATCTGGTAGTGTTTCCAACCAAAAAAGGGGAAATACAACTCGTGGACCAAAATCCGCCTGAAAAAAAACTGCTCGAAAAAGTCAAAGAAACCAAATGAACCCGGATCGGTTAATTTCTTATGAGCAAAAACAGTTTTTTTTTATTAATACGTTATTAACTTTGTTTTTATGAGAGCAATCTGGTCAGGTTCCATTGGTTTTGGGTTGGTAAATATTCCTGTAAAATTGTACAGCGCCACTGAAAGCAGTACCATAAGCTTCAATATGCTGAACAAAAAAGACTTATCCCCAATAAAATATGCACGTATTGATGAAAAAACCGGCAAAGAAGTCCCATGGGAAGATATTGTGAAAGGGTATAAAATTGACGATGAATACGTCGTCATCGAGGAAGATGATTTTGAAAAAGCTGCAGCCAAAAAAAGCAAAATTATAGAGATAACTAATTTTGCCGTCGAAAAAGAAATCCCAACATCACTTTTTGAAAAACCTTATTACCTGGAACCGGCAAAAGATGCAGAGCATTCTTATTCATTACTTTTGGAAGCCCTGAAAAAGTCTGGAAAACTCGGCATTGCAAGTTTTGTCTTACGGAATCGCGAATCACTGGCAGTTCTCAAACCAATGGATAATCTTATTATATTAAACCAGATACGCTTTCCTGAAGAAATGAGACCCAAGCGAGGGCTGAACCTGCCAGAGAAAAAGACATTTTCGGCCAAAGAACTCGACCTGGCGTTGACCCTTATAGATCAATACACTACCAAACTTAACCTTGAAGAATACAAAGACACCTATACAGCAGAACTTATGAAGCTGATCCGGTTAAAAGCACAGGGAAAATCGCCAAAAATAGCCAAACTGAAACTGGTACCAACTAAAGCAAATGACTTGATGGCACAATTGAAGGCAAGCCTGGATAAAAAGAAAAAAGCAGCGTAAAAACAATATGCGAATGTGCGAATATGCAAATGAAAAAAACTGAGGCTAACGATCTTTAAATATTTTAATCTTTTAATTTTTTAATCTTCACGATGTCTTTAACCAAATACAAAGAAAAACGTCACTTCAATGAAACTCCAGAGCCGGAGGGAAGCGGGGGTGAAAGTGTCGGTTCTTTGCATTTTGTGGTTCAGCGGCATGATGCCACAAGACTACACTATGATTTCAGGCTGGAAATGGACGGGGTATTGAAAAGCTGGGCTGTACCAAAAGGACCATCACTTAACCCTCGTGACAAACGCCTTGCTATGATGGTTGAAGACCACCCTTTTAGCTATAGAACTTTTGAAGGAGTTATACCAAAAGGCAACTACGGAGCCGGCATTGTTGAGATCTGGGATGAAGGTACTTATACAGCCGAAGAGGAGGTGGATAACAAAAAAGCTGAAAAGCTTCTTCTAAACGAGTTGGAAAAAGGAGAAATCAAGTTTACACTTCATGGCAAAAAGCTCAAAGGTTCCTGGGCATTGGTCAAAACACATGGCATGGGAGAAAATGCATGGTTGCTCATCAAACACAACGACCAATATGCGGTTGAGGGTTATAATAGTGAAGATCACATTTCCCCTGATTCAAAAATCAATAAAGAACGCTCAGTAAAAAAAAAGCCCAGCCTCCCCCAAAAATAAAAACTGACTCCGAAATCCCGGAAGCTGCGGTAAAGTCCCCTATGCCACAGGATATCAGACCCATGCTGGCTACTGCAATTAATGAGCCTTTTGATGATGACAAATGGATTTTTGAACTAAAATGGGATGGTTACAGGGCATTGGCGAGCATCAAAAATGGGAAAGTAAATCTCTACTCCAGAAACGGAATTTCATTTGAATATTTCAAACCTATATATGATGCCTTGGAGAATAATGACTTTGATGCCATCATTGATGGTGAAATAGTTGCTGTTAATCAAAAAGGAATCCCAAAGTTTCAGTTATTGCAGGAATACAGATCCGGCAACTCCGGAATACTGGAGTATCATGTTTTTGATATCATTTATTATTACGGTTACGATCTGACAAAAGTGCCTCTTATTCAGCGAAAGGAATTATTAAAAAAGGTTATGAACTGGAATGAAACCATTATTTATTCTGATCATATAGCAGGAAATGGAGTTGACTTTTTCGAAGAGGTAAAAAGAATGGGACTGGAAGGGATTATGGCTAAACTATCCGATAGCCAGTATTATCCCGAAAAGAGGACTACAGACTGGTTAAAAATAAAAACCGGCAAAAGGCAGGAAGCCATAATATGTGGCTATACGGAGCCCAAAGGCAGTAGAAAATATTTTGGATCACTTATTCTTGGCGCATATAATGATCATGGAAAACTGGAATGGGTAGGCAGCAGCGGGGGCGGTTTCAATGATAAAAGCCTGGAAGAGATATATGATAAATTAAATCCCCTAAAACAGCAAAAATCTCCATTCAATAATAATCCTGTTGGCTTGCCAAAAGCTAACTGGGTTAAACCCATATTAGTTTGCGAAATTGCTTTCAGCGAATGGACGAGGGAAGGCATGATGAGGCACCCTGTATTTTTAGGCCTAAGACAAGATAAATCACCAAAACAGGTCATAAAGGAAGATGAAAAGCCAGCCATAAAAACCATAAAGGACGCAGAAAAAAACTTAAAAACGAAAGCCATGAAAAATGATAATTCTAGCTCAAGTGATGAAACAATTATAGTCAGTAATATTCAACTGAAACTCAGTCATCTTGATAAAATATTCTGGCCTGACGACAAAATCAGCAAAGGAGACCTGATCGACTATTATCGCGCGATGCATTCATTTATCCTCCCCCATCTCAAAAACCGCCCTCAGAGTCAGCATCGTTACCCAAACGGCATTAATGGCATGAGCTTTTATCAAAAGAACATGACGGATGCACCAGATTGGGCCGAAACCATATCAATTAAGAGCGACTCAACGGGAGAAACGGTTCATTATCTGGTCTGCAATAATGAGGCAACCCTGGTGTACATGGCCAACTTGGCATGCATTGAAATCCATCCCTGGAATTCGAGGATCGGTAGCCTCGATAATCCCGACTGGATTGTTTTAGATATTGACCCCGGGGAAAAAAATAGCTTCGAACAGGTCATAGAAACATCTCTTGTTATTAAGTCCATCCTTGACAAAGCCAAAGCCCCCGGGTTTCCAAAAACTTCAGGTGCAACAGGCATGCATATTTATGTCCCGATGGGTGCAAAATATAGCTACGAACAGGGGAGAGACTTCGCTCATATCATAGCCGAGCTCGCACAAGCTCAACTCCCGGATTTTACCACAACCATTCGCAACACAAAACTTCGCGGTGATAAGATCTATATCGACTATCTACAGAATAGTAAAGGCCAAACCCTTGCCTCGGCATATAGCGTGAGGCCCAAACGAGGGGCAACGGTCTCAACGCCTTTGCTGTGGAAGGAAGTCAAACCAGGATTATCTCCTTCAGATTTTACCATTAAAAATGTACCTGCCCGGGTAAAAAAGACCGGCGACCTCTTCAAAGAAGTCCTTGGTAAAGGAATCGAACTTGAAAAATGCCTGAAATTATTAGGCCAATAGCATTTAAACAAAACAGCCGACAACTTTTGAAAGTCATCGGCTGCATAATATTTTGTGGAATAGGTTTTAGAAAAACCTTACCGTCTTCGTATTAGCTGGGTTTGAATTTGCAGCCGGAGCAGGGTTTGAAGGCAGAATAATTTCAGCGCCTTTCACTGGTAATGGCTTTGACATTTCCTTCATCGGTAGCAATGGCGCAATAACCACAGCAACTATAGATACCAGCTTGATCAAAATGTTCAAACTTGGACCTGAAGTATCTTTGAATGGATCACCTACGGTATCACCAACGACAGCGGCTTTATGTGGTTCAGAGCCCTTGAAATAAGTTTTGCCTTTGATCTCTACACCTGTCTCAAAAAGTTTCTTGGCATTGTCCCATGCACCACCTGCGTTGCTCTGGAAGAATGCCATCATGACTCCTGAAACCAAAACACCTGCCAGGAAGCCACCAAGGCCTTCACCACCAAGAATAAATCCCACTATAACCGGGAACAATATCGCAACCGCACCCGGAACGATCATGTGCCTTAAGGCTGCTTTGGTAGATATCTCAATACATTTATCGTAGTCTGCTTCTGCTGTACCTTCCATAATGCCTTTGATTTCCCTGAATTGGCGTCTTACTTCTTCCACCATGGCATTGGCAGCATCACCAACAGCACGAATAGCAAATGAAGAGAATAAGAATGGTGTCATACCACCAATGAGCAAACCGCCCAAAACATTGGCATGAGATATATCGATCGATTGCACATTTGCCGTTTCCCTGAAGGCAGCAAACATCGCCATTGAGGTCAATGCTGCAGATGCAATCGCAAATCCTTTACCGATAGCTGCAGTGGTATTCCCAACAGAATCCAATACATCCGTCCTTTCACGAACTTCTTTGGGAAGATGGCTCATCTCAGCGATACCGCCAGCATTGTCAGCAATCGGCCCAAAGGCGTCAATTGCCAACTGGATACCGGTTGTTGCCATCATACCCGCGGACGCGATAGCTACGCCATAAAGGCCCGCTACGGCATAAGCGGCAATGATACCGGTTGCAAGTATAATAACCGGGATGGCAGTAGATAACATACCTACACTCAAACCCGCAATAATATTGGTGCCCGCACCGGTTTCGCTCTGACGTGCGATAAACTTTACCGGGGGACGATCTTTAGAAGTATAATATTCAATAACAAGACTAATCAGGGTTCCTACTGTCAATCCGATGAGGATGGCATAAAAAACCTGTATCGGTCCAAAAGACAGGTCACCGATGGTCATTTGCGCAGGAAGCATATAGTTTATCAGGAAATAAGAAGCGATGGCGGTCATAATAACTGCACCAAAATTTCCCATATTAAGGGCAGCCTGTGGATTGCCGCCTTCTTTTACACGAACGAAATAAGAACCAACCATTGAGAAGATCATCCCGGTTGCCGCCACAAGCACAGGCAACAATACAGTAGAAAAGGGCCCCATGGCACCACCTTCAAATTTTACGGTAAGACCCAATACCATCGTAGCGATAATGGTACTCACATAAGAACCAAAAAGGTCAGCGCCCATACCGGCCACATCGCCTACGTTATCACCTACGTTATCTGCAATGGTAGCAGGGTTACGGGGATCATCTTCGGGGATACCGGCCTCAACTTTACCTACCAGGTCAGCCCCAACGTCGGCAGCTTTGGTATAGATACCACCACCCACGCGGGCAAAAAGGGCAATACTTTCAGCACCCAGTGAAAATCCGACCAGTACTTCAAGTACTTTTTTAAGGTCCCAGGCTGTTTCACCGGTAATGCTTTGAATATGACTGAACAGCTCAAATAAGCCTACAATTCCAATTAATCCCAGGGCAACCACATTTATTCCCATAACCAATCCACCCGAAAAAGACACTTTAAGTGCTTTGGAAAGGCTTGTTCTGGCGGCATTGGTCGTTCTAACGTTTGCTTTGGTAGCAATGCGCATCCCAAGGAAGCCCGCCAGAGCCGACAAACAGGCCCCTGCTACGAAAGCAACGGAAATAAGCCAGCTTGAAGTATCTTTCTGTGCCAGGAAGCCAAGCAAAATGGCAACACAGATAACAAATATGGATAAAACACGATATTCAGCTTTAAGAAAGGCTACTGCACCATCAGCGATGTGCTTTGCGATTTTCTTCATGGTGTCATCACCGGCTTCCTGTTTACCCACCCACATGGATTTGATAAAAGAAAAAGCTAATGCCAACAGGGCGAGGATAAGTACAAAATATAACTTCATTGGTCTCTTTAAATTTTTGAGGTGCGAAATTATCCTTATTCCGTCATATAACCAAACCGGGAAAGTAAGAAGTGAGAAGTGAGAGGTGAGAAGGCCATTTGTCCCGAGCGTTCGGGATGGAAATGAGGCAATGAGGCGATGTGGAAATGAGGCAATTTGAAAATGAGACAATTTGGAAATGAGGTCATGACATGATAGTAGCGAATACGCTCGCGGCAGCAAATTCCCCTCCACGCTTGTGGAGGGGTGCCCGAAGGGCGGGGTGGTTCGGTGGATATACACAAAATTTCCTTTAATGCATATCTCTTCTAAACCCTGATAACCAAAAACATAAGTGAACACAATGGTATACATTTTCTCGTTTTTTTTAACACTTTTTGTATAAATTATTGCTATTGAATGATATAAGTGTACAAGTCGGTGTACATTTTGCCTATAATGCATGCATGTATGATTATTTGGATTGCTTAACATATTTATTTTCAATGATATAAATGTTTGCATATTTAGTGTGCGAAAATTGTCTAAACTTTGATTTATATGATTTATGTGATAAAACATGATTCTTTGCGCCCTTTGTCCGCCGAAGCCTTTGGCGAAGGAGGAGCCACTTACGACTTACGCCTCATCACTTACCCCTGTTTTTACATACATATATAGCGACATGCCAAAGTGGGTGGATACTTTGGAAAAATAATTTTTACTAGTTTTGTATTCAATGGGTTATAAATGAAAATATTTTTAAAAATGTTTTACTTTTTTCTGAATCAGGATTTACAAGATTAATGGATAAACAGGATCGATAGGAATTATAGGCTGATGATCTTGTGAATTTTTCCCGAAAATCCTTCCATCCTGAAAATCCTGATTCAGATTTTTTCCTTACATTTGATTTCTGCACCATCAAAATGAAACTATATAAACCCATCATATTTATATTATTTATGCTTGGGTATTATGGACTTCATGCCTCTGGTCCCACTAAAGTCCAGCAATTCATCAACCATGCCGACTGGAATTTTGTAGAAAACAAAGGACAGCTTTCCTCCTCAGATATAAAATATTATGGTCACCAGGGAGGTGTTTAT
>Ga0207032_1132_pt2 | contig 20224 bp, 14 predicted proteins | sample Alteio_BWMinCont_38_FD_153308 | JGI IMG/M metagenome (GOLD analysis project Ga0207032, IMG submission 153308) | Enriched cells from forest soil in Barre Woods Harvard Forest LTER site, Petersham, Massachusetts, United States -... | ecosystem: Environmental > Terrestrial > Soil > Temperate forest >... | reverse complement strand
GCACTCATTCGGGTTTATTCGGGAGTAGTGGAGTTTGAATCCATCAGAAGTTATTTAATTAGTAGTTAATAATAAACCGTTATTGCGATAAAAAATAAATCTCCCGCCACAGAATCCCTAACGCTACCTTTCCCCGCGCTTCTCCCTATTGCTTTTCTTCCCGTTTTTTCTTCTTACCGCTTTTTCTTCTTCTTTTTCGCCGGATTCTCTTCTTTCATCATCGCCGATTCAGGCAACGGCGTCGACGCCATCTTCGAAGCCCGAACCACGAGGAACACCCCAACGAGCACAAATGGAATACTCAGCAATTGCCCAAGATCCATTGGCAACGTCGCCTCAGACGGAACTTGTAACTCCTTAAAAAATTCAATGAAAAATCGAAATGAAAAGAGCATGATCAAAAATGTTCCTAAGATCGTGCCTGCTTTTTCCGTCAAGCCACGCTTAAACATCTTTCGCATTACCCAATAGGTAAAAAGATAAGCAAAGCATTCATAAAGCATAGCGGGGTGACGAGGGATAGAATCCACCCGTTGAAAAGTTACTGCCCAAGGTACATCAGAAGGTTTGCCTAAAATTTCTGAATTAAATAAATTTCCCATGCGAATAAATGCGCAGACGAGTGGGGTGGGAACGGCTAAAAAATCGAGAAGCTGAATAAAAGAGCCCTTCCAATATTTGCGTGCCCATAACCAGGTGCTTAGCACGACGCCGAGGGCACCGCCATGGCTAGCGAGTCCGCCTTCCCAAACTTTTAGAATGCGAATAGGATCGTGTAAATAAATCTCAGGTTGATAGATGAGGGTGTGACCCAGGCGTGCACCTACCACCGTACCAATAATCATGTACACGACGAGCGGGTCGATGTGTTGGGGGTCGAGGCCTTTTTTTACAAATTGATTTCTAAAAATGTTGGAGCCAACTAAAAAACCAGTTCCAAAGAGTACGCCGTACCAGTGAAGTTGAAAGGAACCAATTGAAAACAAAATCGGGGATGCATTCCAAATCACGGTGTTCTCCTTGGGCTGTGTTGTAGGTTAAGTCTAACTGTTAATTTTTGGCTGTTCAATCGCCAATTTCGGGTCATAATTGGGGTTATGGCAGCATCCAAAGCTAAGTTTTTAACCTCAAATACGATCAATTTGATTCAGGCACCGATAGCCCTGGGGCAAGACCTTGAGGGCGTTGACGAAGGTCCTGAGCTTCTGCTTCAAAACGGGTTGATTGAACAGATTGAAGCCTTGGGCTGGAAGATGGGTGCACTCAGCGAAGTCGATGTGGGGGAATTAAAGTGGAACTCACCGAAAGGAAAATTGCCCGCGCATCAACAAGGGGTGAACATTAAATTTCCGATTGAGCTGGGTGAAGCATGCCGAGAGTTGGCTCAACTTGCAAAAAAATCGAATACTGAAAAATCATTTACCCTCACTTTAGGTGGAGACCACAGCATTGCCATTGGTTCGATAGGTGGGGCTTTGCTTGCACGGCCAGAACTCGGTGTAATTTGGGTAGACGCCCATGGAGATTTTAATACGCCAGAGACTTCTCCCAGCGGCAACATCCACGGAATGCCACTCGCTTTTTTGGCGGGGCTCATGAAGCATTATCAAATTTCTAGTTTTGATTGGCTCAAAAATTTTCTTACCCGCGACCAATTGGTGTTGATTGGAATTCGTTCGATTGATCCTGATGAGCGAAAGCTCATGAAGTCATGGGGCGTGAACGTATTTTCGATGACCGAGATTGACCGCTATGGAATTGGTGGCGTGGTCGACCGGGCAAAAGAGATTCTTTTTAAAAAAGGCGAACGACCCCTGCATTTGAGTTACGACATCGATGCTGTTGACCCGCATTTCGCTCCCAGCACCGGCACCCGAGTTCGTGGCGGTTTGAACTACCGAGAAGCACACTACATCGCAGAATCAGTCGCAGAAACTGGGGCTTTAGTGGGGATGGACTTGGTAGAGATTAACCCGCGTTTAGGCTACGTTGATCCCTCGGTTACGAAAAGCGAAGAGAAAAACCCCACCATTGAAATTGGTTTAGAACTCATCGGTTCGGCACTTGGGAAAAGAATTTACTAACTACCTATTGGTTCTTCTTTAGTTTTCCTTTAGCGAATGTCCCAAAATTGGGCGGATCTCGTTGGCCCAGCGCTTGCTACACACTTCGGTAGCAACTTTAATTGGGGAATATATTTAAAATTTACTGCAATCCCAAACTTAGCGCCCACACATCGTTAAGTTTATCCCACCCGTAGTAAGAAAAAGGGAGGTAACATCCGTAAGGATTTTACCTCCCTCTTTTATTGAGCTTGTCTTCTCTCTGAGAGTTGTCGAACGTAAGCAATGTGCCCTCGTAATGCGTAAAATTGATCAGCAAAGGCTGCTTTTACCTTCATCTTGTTCACCGATTCATCTATTCGATCAAACCTTTTTTGGAGTGTTTCTTCAGGGATGTGACTCTTCTCACGCATGAATTCTTTTTCTAGCAATAAAAGCTCACGGTAACGGCGGCGAATCGCCGACATCGTTCTCCATCGAAAAAAAGCAGGAACTGCTCGCATCGCCGGAATCAAGACCACGAGCATAGGGATAAACACCACCACGATTCGGCTGGTGAGACTGGCTAACCAAAAAGGCAGGTATCGATAAAATAAACTTTTTCCTGATTTGTAATATCGGGAAGCGTCTTCACTGACTTTGATTGCATGTTCTACCGGAGTGGGAAATTCACCGCGTGTTTGAAAAATCCCGGGTTTGCCGTGAACTTCGGTTGCGGCTTCGAGTAAAAGATCAGAAAGTGCGGGATGCAAATCTTTTACCGCGACCAACTCAACCATTGGCCCTACTAGAGAAATATCCTTATCTGGAATATTTAGCCCGAGGTCGATCGAACCTTGCGGCAAAATCAATTTACTTAAATAATCAATCTTGCGGGTGTAAGCACTCGCCTGTTTAAAATCGTAAAGATTCACGACCGTGGAATGCATGAGTTTTTTTAAGATATCGCCCGAGGCGCTTTCGCTCATGATAAAAGCGGCATCAATCTTTTTATTTAAGAGATCATCAGCAGCTTCTTGCGCCTCCAGATCTAAAAGAGTGGTGTTGCCACCTTCTTTGATTCCATTCGCGGCCAAGATGGCGAGCGCAAATTTACGAGTGCCACTCCCGATCGGCCCGATGGATATTTTTTTACCGGTAAGTTCAGAAAGAAGGTTAATCGGTTTACCTCGGTGAAAAATAAGTACCGGTTGATAAGTAATCCCACCTAAAGAAACCAAATCGTCCATTGAGTCGTTGGTGATCCCGCCTTGAATGATGGCGACGTCGACATGAGATTTTGGATTCGTTAACCGATCTAAATTTTCAGGTGATCCCTTAGAGGTTAAGATTTTCATCTTCACTCCGTTAGCCTCTAAAATTTTGGCATAACGTTGTGCATATTTTTGAAACATGCTTCCCTCGGGTCCGGTACTGATGGTGATTGAAGAGGGTGGCGCAGAGTGAATAAAATACCAGAGGCCGACGAGGACGATGAGTGCTCCGATTGAAAACGCCGTGATCGCAACGCCCCAGCTCACGTCAAAGGTTTCCATGAATGCTCGAATGCCGAGGGGGTGTTTTTTGGTGTCAGTCATCAGGTGATGCTAGCCGATGCAGAGCTGAAATCAAGTAAAGATTGACCACGCACCCCATCAGCAAACAAAAAAGCCCGCCTCCCAAAAAAGGAGACGAGCTTTTTATTCGTATTAATTTGTGAAAAATTAATCCTATTTTTTAGACTTCTTCTTAGACTTTGGAGCTGCTTTTTTAGCAGGTGATTTCTTCGCAGCAGATTTAGCTTTAGTCGCTAATTTTTTTCCTGCAGTCTTTACCGACTTTTTAGAAGCAGATTTTTTTACTGCTTTTTTTGCTTTAGCAAAAAGTTTAGCAACGGGTGAGCCTTCGAATGCTGAGCGAATGGCTAGCCAGTTTTCTTTTGCTTCGTTGATCAATACTTTCGCTTCGCCAACACCGCGGTCAGAAAGTTGCTTTGAAGCAACGACGAACTCTTCACTGTCGGTTTTAATGCGGTTAAATTTTTCTTTTAATGCTGCAATTTCTTGAGAAAGGCTATTTTCTAAATTATTCAAATTATCGTTCATTTTATTTTCCTTAAAGTGGTTTATTGACGCTTTTGCGAGAGTATATCATGGTTTTTAAGAAAGTTACAGATCAATATTAAGTGTGTATTAAAGCACGATTTTAAAATTCCAGGCCCCGTAAATCGAATGGCCAAGTGGCGACTGGCCATTCTCTTTTGTGCCAAATTTGGTACCTTCGTAGACGGATCCATCAAAGGCATAACCGACCACCAGGTCGGTCTTAATCGCTTTAAATAGAGGGAATCTTACCCCAAATGGGATGTGCTTCTCATCAAAATAAAGCCGATCATTTGGGTCTGGTCGCGCTTCTCGTAAAAAGATCTGCTGCGACCAATTAAAGCCGGTGAACACCGAAACACCCTGGCGATCGCCGTATGCAATTTCAGCGTTTATAGTAGGCCCGAATGCAGAGAGGGTAAACATCCACCCGTCGCTTGGCATCCACACCATTGAGGTCAGGGGGATTCCAAAGAGTCCTATAAAAGTTTTAGTTTGATAGAGGTAGATGAAGCCCGGGATAGGAATATAGTCGAGAATGGGGTTGTTGTTTGAAGCAAACACAGTGAGAATCCATCGGCTTTGTTCGCTACTTTCCCAACTGTAATAGGCGCTCGCTCCAAAAGTGGTGACGCCGATGCCATCAAACGGCTTGTCACTTGCCGAGCCGACGCTGAGTCGTGCACCCCACAATTTGCCTTCGCCAAGATCATGAGAATATGCTCCACCGAGATCTACTTTATACAAACTCACGGGTACCAAAATGCCCGAACTATCTAACGTTTGAGCGCCGCCAAAATGGAGCGAGTTTGCCCCTGCGTTTAAAGAAAAATTATCGCCACCCTCATGATAAATGGGGACTTGTAAAATGAGTCGTTCTTGATCTATTTCACCGGGTGCTGCGTGAGGCGCTAGCCATCCACCGTAACTAAATTGTGGGACAGAAACTGGCAAGAACCCAAGCGTGCCGAGCACCGCAAAACTAGGAAAATTTCTTTGCGTTACTTGAGGACCTTGAGCGAAAGCCGTCGAACCGGTAAACAGCAGCATCCAAAGTAAAACAAGTTGAATTCGAGAAAGTTTCATCGATTTAGAGAGAATAGAATTTTAAAGGACTGGGTAGCAACGAAATAATTTATCGTAATTTGACGTGGAACGCGTCTTGCAGTTATAAATGAAGTCTATGAGCGCGCCCACCCATCAACCGCCGTTTAATCCCACCGACATTGAAGCCATTAAGAAGCAAGCTTTTCGTCCTTCAAAGATGGTGGTGACCGGCGGTATGCCTTACGCAAACGGCCCCTTGCACTTAGGGCACCTTGCGGGCGCGTTGATTCCGCCTGATATTTACGCCCGTTACATGCGTATGCTCATTGGCGCAGAGAATGTGCTCTTCGTTTGCGGCACTGATGATCACGGCTCAACGAGTGAACTCGCCGCTCTCAAAGCAAATAAACCCGTACGCGAATTCATCGATGAAATTCACGCCAAACAATACAAAACTTTAATGAGATATTCTATTGGAGTTGACGTTTACACGGGAACCTCTCGTGACGAGTGCTTTCCAGAGCACAAAGAGCTCGCTCAAGATTTTATTCGCAAGCTTTATCACAACGGAATGCTAGAGAAGCGCACGAGCCGCCAATGGTTTGATGAAAAAATTAAGCGTTTTTTGCAAGACCGTTTGGTCACCGGAAGATGCCCGAATCCAAAATGTGATAATGAAACCGCTTACAGTGACGAGTGCGAAAAGTGCGGAACGCAATATGATCCTTCTCAATTAATTAATCCTCTGAGCGCCGTTACCGGCACCACTCCTATTCTCAAAGATACCGTTCACTGGTGGCTTGATCTCTGGAAAGTTTCTGAGCCACTTCGCATTTGGATTCAAAGCAAAGAAAAAAAATGGCGTCAATCAGTGTTCAACGAAGTGATTAATACCGTGCTACCAGCACTGAGCTTTGACAACACTCACGAAAATAAATACAAAGAGTTAAAAGAGTCGCTCCCAAAACACAAAAGCAAATATGCAGCCGGAAAAAAAGTTGCGCTTACTTTCGAGACTAAAGATGATTTAATTGCGGGCCGTAAAATGCTCGATAAAAATGAAATCCCAAGCCAACTCCTTGATGGCTGGGCTCATCGCTCGATCAGTCGCGACGTTGCTTGGGGAATCCCCATGCCTGAAGATCTTGATCCAGAGATGAAGGGCAAGACCCTTTACGTGTGGCCAGATTCTTTGATCGCACCGATTTCATTTTCACAAGTCGCACTAAAAAAACAAGGCCGTGACCCGGGAAGATTTGTAGAGTTTTGGAAAGATCCGCATGCACGCATGGCTCAGTTTCTTGGCCAAGACAATGTTTACTTTTATGTGCTCATGCAAGGCGCGATGTGGATGGGTACGCAAAAAGAAATCGATCGCCAGCCGCTTACCGGTGAATACCAACTCACTGACGTGTTCAGTTGCTTTCACTTAATGGTCGAAGGCGAAAAAATGAGCAAATCAAAAGGCAATTTTTTCTCGGGCGATCAGTTGCTTGATGAGAAAGGGTACAGCAATGATCAACTTCGTTATTTCTTAGCGATGCTCAGCTTGCCAGAGAAATCTTCGAACTTTGATTTTAAATCGCTTGATGAAAGAAATCATTTTCTTGCAGGCCCAATGAATGCTGCATTTGAAAAACCCATTTCTGCATGTCACTCAAAATTTAATGGAATCGTACCTGAAGGCGAGTTGCTCGAAAAAGTGGTAGCCGAAACTGCAAATGTAGTCAGGCGCTATTTACGTTCGATGGAGCGGGCTGAGTACGGCACCTTGTTGAACGCGGTAGAAAATTATGCTCGGCAGATTAATAGTATTTTTGTGAACTATAAACCTCATGATGATCGTCATCCTGAAACTGAACGCAAGAATGGTTTGTATTCTTGTTTTTATGTTCTCAAGAATTTAATGATCATGCTTTATCCGTTTGTGCCGGATACGATGGAGCGTCTACGCATTTCTTTGAATCTTCCTGCCGAAGTGTTTCGTGTAGATGAGTTGGGTAAACCGATTCCTGCTGGGCATAAGATTGGTGAGAAGGATGTTTACTTTCCGGCGACGATTACTGAAGAAAAGAAGCCAGTTTAATTGTAGATCGAGAACCTTGGCATTATTTATTCAAATACATTCCGATTGCTTGTAACGGGAAAACTTCCTGAAGGGTCGGATAAATCGCGTACTCGATTTTTGGAAATACTACTCCCGTGAGAGTGGGGTCGTGCCAAAGTCCGTCTGCCTTTTGGGTTGCGACGAGATAAGCGATGGATCGGTCGATGATCGGTTGAACTAATTTCCAGTTTCGATATCGCTCGAATTTCGAGAACGAAAGCAAAGCCGAAGTAATGAGACCCGTTTGAGACGGGCTACTCGTTGCGAGCGGAACGGATCGCTTTTGCAAAAATGAATCTGGGCTCTCAGAGAAACCCCCATCTTCCCTCTGGTGTTCGGCTATATACTGAATCGAAGTGGTGATCGACGCTTGGAGGCTGGGATCGGCATAGTCATTCTCTGGTGTAGTTGCGAGAGCGTTGATCGCCATGGCGGTTCCAAATACATAATCAATAAACCAGGTTCCAGAATAGCTTCCGTCACACAGTTGATTCGAGCGGATATAATGGAGGACTCGATCATGGGCTCGTGCATAGATCGGGCTCTCATCACGAAAGAGACTTAACATAGCTGCTGCGCGGGCTGAATGCTCCATCACACTCTCAGAGAGAACCATTCCGGTTAAATTGAAAATCGATTTTGAAACTCCAAGACGATCTTTTTCCCAGGTAGCGAATCCTCCATCACGATTCTGAAGCCCGAGCGCCCAATCGACACCTCTTTTCAGTTTTGCTCGAAGGTCTGCATTTTCTGGCAATTGATAAGTCCCGTCGGTTTCCATCAGAAGACGAAGTGTGGTGATCGAAGTTGAGGTGTCATCGGAGTCTGGATGTTTTTCGCAGTTTTTTGGCATTCCGAAGGCACCGGTTGCGGGGAGTTGGGAAGAGAGGACGAATTTTTTTGCTTTTTCTAGCATGGGATCGCGCGAAGAGACTCCAGACAGCGTCATCCCAAGAAGGACAACCGTCGTTTCTGCAACCGCAGCATCACCCGGTGATTGTTGAATAGCGCCGTCGGCGTGATGAATCTGATCAGTTTCAAGTTTTGCGAGACCTTTTTTAATTAAAATATTGAATCGCTCCTTTCGCTCATCGTTCATTTCGTAAGTAGAAAGCGCCATCAATCCCGGAATCGTCGTGGGCGTATAGTCAAAAAGCGTTCCGTCAGAATTAAACGCGCCGTCGATCCAATCCCAAAATGCAGGTTTCCCTTCTGTAATATTTCGATTCCATCCCGATCGAGAACAAAAGTTAGATTTACCCAAAGCGACTGGAGTCTTTTCGGGTGAAAGCTCGTGAACGTGACCTGAAAGGAGGATATGAAGGAATGGATAAAGCATATCTTTGATCCACGGAAGGTTTGAACGGAGTGCGAGTGCTCCAGTTTCTACGAATTCCGGCAAACAACGAGCAGAATCGTCGAGTCCGAAAGTCATCAGAAACGGGCGCACTAGAAGCTCCTTTGTGTAATTTCGTCGCGGTATAAAAAATTCCGCAAGGCGCTTCATTCTCGGGCTATCTTCAGATTCGCCTGCGATTCGCGCAGCGAGATAAGTTTGAACACTAATGCTAATATCCGAAGGCGCACCCAGATATCCAGGTAGACCGCCGTCGGGGTTTTGTTGGTTCCAAGTCCAACGCATCAGCCCTTCGACAATCGGTCTCTTTTCCTCGATCATTCCCAAATATTCGTAAAGTAGGACCATCTGGGTCGTATAGATTGTTGAACTGGTGTTAACCAGATTCGTGAAACTTCCGTCGGTACTCTGAGATTTAGAAATTGCCGCTTTCCCCCGCTGAAAAGCTTCTTCTAAAGAAGGGCCAGCATGTGCTGTGAAAGCCGCAAATAAGGCGCCGAAGAGAAAGATATGGATCGGACGTTGTGAAAAGTGCATCGAGGACGGTTATAAAATGCTTAATGCGAAGCGTCAATATTGAATGGGCATCATTTCCACAAAGTGTGGGTATTAGTATATTAATCATCTACAGACGGAGCGCAGCTCCTATTCCTTGGCAGCGGTCTGATTGATAAGAACATCATCACTCCTCCAATGGTTAATGCGCATTAAAAATAGGTCTAAACTTTTACATTCGGTAGAGAGCAGAGTTTCTGAATTATCAAAGTGATTAAAAAATTGGATTTTCACGGTTGCGTACAAATCTAAATCCTTCCCTTTATTGTCAGTAGTGTCTACAGAGAGATCAAATTTGATTTTGCCAGAGTTAAAGTGCCGGGAAGGTGCCAGCAAGTTATCCGGCCCATCTTGCCCGTATTCCGTTCCGTCTCGCGCCGCCAATTCGCTCGTTAACTGTAGTGTGGGTGTGATTTTGTTGAACAGACGAATCTTTCTCATGGCTTCAAAAAGCAGTCCTTCGGCACATCGGAGCGGGGTAGACGCGGTCATCGTGTAATCGCTTTTTAGTTTTTTTAATCCAAGCTTGTAAACTTGTTGAACTCCCACGTATTCGGCGACTTGGTCAGAAACAAAATAATCAGAGTCCGCACCCAGACTTTTTTCGATGATGCTATGGAGACTATCAAATTCATGGTGAATCAAAGGAATGCGGTCTCCGTCGTTTTCCAGAATTCGGTCATTGAAGGTGGTCGATTCGCTTTTAAACAGAAGCGGTTTGATATTCAAAAAACGGTTATAGTCGCAGACCAATGTTGCTTTTCTTTGATGTCGACCGGATCCCGCTTCAGGAGTACTTTTGCAAGTTTTTGGAACTCCGTCGACCGTCACCGGCATATAATGATTTTCTGGAGTTTCCTGAATGCATTTGATTTGTACTGCACCGTCTTCGAGAACGCTCTTCATTTCACTCAAATAATCACTCAAGCGAACCCCATACTGAAAATTCAGCTCTTTCGCGCCCCCAGTACTTGTGCTTGAAAGCCCTGGAAGAATCCAGTCGTTAAGAATTTCCTTTCGAATTTGCTTGATGCGCTCTTCGCAAGGGTCCCCCCCGTGCCCTTTATCGCCTTCAGCGAATGCACTCGTGGCCAAACAGATTGCAGCGAGAAATATTCCAAAGATTTTCTTTTTCATGATTCGTTCCTTTGTAATGGAAATAAATTGATTTGCAGTTCATACACTCGTTTCATTTTTGTTTCGAGTGCTTCGCTGAGTTGGTCCATAAATTCTTGAATCATTTCTTTAGCGATCGGAATTTTTTCTGGATCAATGTTCATGGTCATGGTGGTGTGATTGCGTTCGGCAATGGGATCATTTTCAAGTGAGTAAATTGATTTTTCTGTAATTTGCTGAATCCGCTTTCTCAATGCTGGGGTGGTAAGGGCTAGGTCACCCGTAGTCAGCCGTTCAGAAGTTCTTACCCAACGGCCCTCTTTCTCTTCTAAGAGTTCGAGCGCCTTGAGACGATCTACGGCGAGTTTAGCTTCCATTTCTTGGATATTGAGTTGACGAGCGATCCATTTGGGATTCGATTGAAAATTCTTAGATTGCGCTAACTGAAGGATCGCATAGTGATACCAATCAGAAATAATTCGAAATACTTCGAGCGAAAGATCTCGTTCAGCGATATTGATCGCTGGTTTTTTTAAAAGTTTTTTAATTTCTGGTTTTTTACGAAGAACGCCGTCTTCTTCGTATGCTTTGGCCATTGAGAAAAGAAAGCGTTTCTGGTCTTGAGGAACTAAGGCAAGGCGCTCGATGATCTTTTTAGAAAGTTTGGGCGTGGGGATTTTTTGACCGGTGAGGATCTTGGATAAGCTGCTTGGATCGACTTGAAGTGCTTTTGCGAATGCACGTAGAGAGTAACGTGGATTTTTTTGTAAGCGTTCCGCTAACCCCTCTCTTAGGCATTTCTGATAAAAGCGTTCTGTCTTCATGAAAAGAGTTATACAGAAATATAACGCAACGGTCAATTTAATTTCTACGGAGTGTGGGTATTAGAATATTTTCTGATGAATGGATTTAATTGAATATCATATTAAGTGTGTTCCAAATTGACCCAAAAAATAAGGCTCAACTTTTGCTTCATTTAAGGCATGGGCATGATCAGCGTTCCAATTATTCTTGCGCTCCTCTTCATTTTCCTGATCGTATCAGGACTATTCATGTTGGATCGAAGTAAGCGTCCTTCTCAGTTAGATGAGCAAGCCAAATGGAGAGAAAAGAATCGCGCTTCAAAACCGAAGAAAGCGGCTTAGTTAATGCTGATAAGCCCCAATGTCATACGCTCCGCTTGAAGGTCGCGCGGTTCCAAAATAATCGTCTGTGATTGAAGTGATGCCGGCGCCAGCGTTAATTGCAGGTGATCCGGTGAGCAACTTAATCGCATTCACATCGTAAGGACCTCCCATCGGTGGGACATAACTTGCATTCGTGAGTCCAGGATTCGACGTGACAATATCACCCGCGCCGCTGAACAAGCTGCCCGGATTCGATGACCAAAGATTATGGCCGACGGTGATCCCATTCGTCCCGCTGAATGTATTGCTATAAGGAGACAAGATGCTGTTGGCGTAGACCAAATTATTTTGGAACTTGAGATTGATTAAATTGCCTGCAGGCAGATCGTTACTGAGAACTGAGCCTCCCGAAGACGGGGTCATGAATGTATTGTTATAAAATGAATAATTCGAAAAGGTAGTTCCAGTACCGAAATCGGCAAAATAAATCAGGTTCCCACAACCGGCCACAATGTTGTTGGCGAAGGTGAGATTTTGGACGGCGTTAACACCCGCCGATGTTTCGCGTGCAATGTGAACACAGAACTGAGGCGAACCCCCGCGAAAGTACTTCGTGTCGTTAGTGCCATAAAGTAAATTGTCTTCGATCACTGCACCATGGATGTCTGAAATATAAATCCCATCCACCGCCCAGTTGTCGTAAATCGTATTGTGCTTGATCACGAGATTCGTCGCGCCTGTGATCGCTGCTTGACCAGAGACATCACTGAAGCCAGGAGAGCCGATTTGAATTCCTTCGTCCCAGTTGTGGTAGATGGTGTTGTTCGTGACCGTAATGTTTGAGCCAATCAACTGAAGCGCATTTGGCCAACCCATTAATGCGATCAAACTTTGACTTTGACCATTCCAGGTATAATTTCCTTCTCGATCGTAGGCAGCAAAGTTCGAAGAGTCGGTGATGGTGTTTCTATCAAACGTAACCGTGTCTACATAAAGAATGAATACGCCCATATTGCGAATGTGAGAGACGTTACTGTTCAGAAATTTGATGTGGTTATAGACATTGTGGTTAGAGACCCACCATCCGCCGCCGGTAGCGTTCCCGATGATTACTCCCGATCCACGCGAGCGAGTGATATCAATCGAATCCCACGTTAAGTAATTACCTTGAAGAATCAGCATCGGAATGCCGGTACTGTTCGACATGCAGCCCATTAACGGAAGCGGTCCTTGGTTGGCGTTTGGATTCACCGAATATTCTTGGCAATTCGCGATCTGAAAATCATTTCCGCCCGCTGGGCCACCCGGGAGGCTGTATTGCCCATCAATGACTGGTTTGTTGCTGTAATCGTACGCGCGAATGGTAATCGGTTGAGATGCCGTGCCCGAACTCGTGACCGAAATCGTCTCGTGATAATTTCCTGCGCCAACACAGAGTGTGTCGCCCGCGCCAAGCGCGTTGATTCCAGCTTGAATGGTGGTGGATGCCGAAAGTCCATTTAATGAACCCGACGGAGAAACATATTTAGTACAAGCTGAAGCAACTGGAGTTGCAGTTGGAACCGGCGTGGTGGTTTGGATTGGTGTTGCGGTAGGTTTTGGTGTAGCGGTCGCGGTTGGTTTTGGCGTAGCAGTCGCGGTTGGTTTTGGAGAAGCAGTTGGAGTTGGCGTCGCAGACGGTCTTGGAGTCGCAGTTGGAGTCACAATCGGTAAAGGCGAAATACTTGGTTTTGGAGTAGGCGAAGAAACGGCCGTCACATTACCATTTGGCAATATGGTTTCAGAAGTGATCGCGTTGCAACCCACACTCAATATACTGACAGTAACTATTACTGTAGAACTTAGCTGAGATAACGCTCTCATATTAAACCCTCAAATTCCCTTACCTTCATTATCCTCGCAATAAGCAATGAAAACAATGTGTCTACAATCAGTTACATTGCAAATTGAAGTTAACAGTTAAATTATTTTAGTTGAGGCAAACTACTCTTTGAATTTAAATTTTTTAGCCCGATTCACAATAGAGTGCTGTTCATCTTCAATCACTTTTTTGGGTTGGGGTCCAAGCGAATCCATCTCTTCGCGCAAAGTATCTTGAGCGCGCGAAGCCATGTGCTGAAGCACAGAACTCATGACCTCTGGAGTTGCTCCGCGAAGTGCAGTCGCTAAGCTACGAATAGGAATTTCACGCAGAAGATCGCGAACGATAGGAGCATCAAGTTTAAAGACATCGGCAAACGTAAACATTGCACCTCGAAGTTTTTCAACGAGGGCGGGGTCACGCTCTGCGAGTGCAAGCAGCAAACGCTTCTGACTTTCGGGATCCATGAGATTTAGCATTTCAGCAGTGGCATCAATTCCACCGAGTTTTGGTTTCATCCCTTATATAATACTTGAAGGAAAAGGAATTTCCATAATAAAGCTCGTTCCTTTACCTTCAGCGCTTTCAATTCGCACGGTTCCGTTGTGGGCTTCGACCACGCCTTTTACGAGAGTGAGTCCTAATCCCCAACCCATTTTACCACTTTTTTCGGCGCTTTTTGCTCTTCTATATTGAAGGAATAAAAGTGGAATCTCTTTATCAGGGATAGGTTTACCTTCATTGTGAACCTCAATTTTTACATTCGCCTTTTGATTCGTTAAGGAAAGGGTAATGGGAGTGTCAGGGGTGGAGTATTTTACCGCGTTCTCAATTAAATTTTCTATTGCACGTCTGAGTCCATCACAGCCCCAAGTACTTTTAATAGATTCGTTCGAATTGAGGATGAAGCGATCCCCGTGAACAATTTTCATTTCCTCGATCATTTCATGAACGATGGTATTAAGATCACAGACTTCAAATAGAAGTGCAAGTCGTTCTCCCGCGCGGACTCGACTCGCATCAAGAAGGTCATGAATCATTCCTTCAAGGCGATTCAAGCTTGCTACAATTTTTCTGGTGGAATTTTTCGCAGGGGCTGTCAATTCATAGTGGGTTAACATGATTTGAGCATTCATTTTTGCAGCGGCGAGAGGATTTTTTAAATCATGAGTGAGGGTGGATACAAAATTTTCCTGAATTTCGATATGAATTTCAGAGAATCGAACGGCGGCATCGTTTACGGCCTGTTCAATTGAATCAAGAATAATGTCGCGTTGAGTTTCAGCGAGTGGGCCTTCATTTTCAAGTACCTGAAAAATTACTTCTCTCAAAATATGATATTCAAAAATGACTTCGGTCAGTTCATAATTTCGGTGTTCTGCTCGATCAGCTCCATGCATTTTTCCAATTCGAGTGGCCTCTTCTTCACGGTTAAAAACCGATTTAAAATCCATTTTTTTATTGGTGTCGAGTGCTTCGCTTAAATGGTCTAAGTAAATCGGGAGAGAGTCTCTTAATGCTAAGGTGGTCACGGAGCCCGCCGAAGGTACTTCAACTACGCAGCGCTCTTTCCAAAGGCTGAGTACTTTTTCTTTTTTATCTTTGAGGCGATTTGAGCTAATTCCAGTCATAAGTATTTCCCAGAGCTTCTAATGAAAGTTATTTCCCCGCTCGTTGAGTTCTAGAATCGCATTGGTCAGACGATGAATATCGACCGGTTTGGTTAAGTGCATTTGGAATCCCGCTGCCAAGGCTTCATCACGGTCCTTATCGCTCGCGAGCGCGGTGAGTGCAAGTGCAGGAATCATCCGTTTGCCGATAGTCCCAGATTTTCGAATTCGCTGAAGAAGCGAATATCCGTTTTCGTTTGGCATCGCGATATCGAGTACGAGTTCATCGGGTTCAAAAGTTTTGAGTACTTGAATTGCATCGTTTGCACTCGTTGCCGCTCTCACGTCGGCTCCTTCTAGGAGCAACATTTCTTCAAGTGCCTCACGTACCCCGCGATCATCATCCACGACTAGAATTTTAAGACCGGCAAGTTTTGAAGCGGTGCTTTTTCTTGAAGCGCGAGTGGCAGGGAGTGCCGTTTTTGATTTATCAAAAGGAAATTCTACAGGAAACTCTTCGACGAGAGGAAGCATCACCGTAAAGACCGCGCCCGTATTTTTTCCTTTGCTTTCAACACTTACCGTTCCGTGATGCATTTCAACCAAATGGCGAACGATTGCAAGTCCTAAACCCAGGCCACCGTGAGTTCTTGTATTTGAAGATTCTGCTTGGGTAAATCGACTAAAGACGTTAGGCAAAAACTCAGAAGAAATTCCCATTCCTGTATCAATGACTTGAATTCGCGCAAAACCTTTAACCGCATTCAAATTGATGATGATTTTCTCTTCTTCGGTCTCTCCCTTGGCGGTGAATTTAATTGCATTGGTGAGTAGATTCCAAATGACTTGTTGCAGGCGAACGGCGTCTCCAGAAATAGGACCCACCGATTCATCTAAGTGCGATTCGATGGTGATTGATTTACTTTCTGCAAAAGGCCGAACGGTTTCTAAAGCTGCGCGAATGACCTCACTCAGGTCAACGTGGGTGAGTTGCATCTTGAGCTTGCCGGTTACAATTCTTGAAACATCAAGCAAATCTTCAATCAATTGCGCTTGGGTTTGTGCCGCTCGTTCAATTGCAACACTGGTCTTTTTAATTTTCGTTGGATCTAAACTTCCCAGTTGTAACATTTGGGCATGTAAAATCATTGAGGTAAGAGGGGTGCGTAATTCGTGCGAAAGGGTCGCTAAAAACATGTCTTTCGTGAGGTTTGCCTTTTCTGCTTCTGCTTTTGCTTCTTCAGTTTGGTGAAGGAGTTCCCTGCGTTCTTTTTCTATCGCTTTACGATCGGTGATGTCTTCAATTGCAAGTAAAATCATAGTGGTGCCGTCATGAGATTGCATCTGCTGTGCAGAGAGAGACATGATTTTGAAGCCAATGTCTTTCATCTCGCAATTGATTTCTAAATTTTGAAAAGAGGTTTTTTTGGTGAGCATCTCTTCAAGTTGCTTTTTGATGAGCACAATAACACTGTCCCCAATAGAAATTTCATAAAGGGTCTTCCCGACCGTTGAATGTTTTGACGTTTTGAAGAATTCATAAAATGCTTGATTTGCAGAAACCACTCTCATTTGATCATTGAGAACGAGAAGTGGAATTTGTACTGCCTCCACAATGCTGTCTGAATAGTCCCGTACCCATTCAGCATCAATGACGGAGCGTCGAAGTAGGTCAATGTTGATGAGTGAAAGGACTGCGCCTGCAATCTTATGGTCGGTAGTTTTGTACGGACGAATTTGGAGTCGATGCCACTTTCCATCCCGGTCTTGTACTTCTGATTCCTTGATGGTGACGGTATCAATCACTTCCTGAACCTGCTGATCAAGATTATTGACAATAATATTTGGTTTAATATCATCAATTTGGCGACCGACATCGGTCGGGAGAAGATTCATGATTTGACGGGCTTTGGGTGTAAATCGACGAATGCGGCGATTAATATCGAGAATAAGAATGGGAAGCTCAACCCCATTTAAAAGATTAATGAGATCGTCGTTCGCCTGAGTGGTTTCGAGACTTCGGTTTTGAAGCTCATCGTTCACGGTAGTGAGTTCTTCATTGGTAGATTGAAGTTCTTCTTTGGCAGTCTCAAGTTCTTCATTCATGCTCTGCAACTCTTCGTTGCCAGATACAAATTCTTCATTCACTGAATTAAGAGTCTCATTCGTTTTTTGATGTTCTTCGTTAATGGATTGTAAGTATTCTTGGGTTGCTCTGAGTTCTCGTTCTAGAGAAGCGCTTCGGCGCAATTCTTTTTGTTCGATTCCCTTTCCACGTTTAGTGGGTGCAGGTTTCCCAGCACTTTTATTCCTTTTTGAAGCAACTAAAACTTCTTCAAATAAAACCAAAAAAAGAGGTTCTTTAGAACCCGCTAACCCGGTCATTGGCGTAACGATTAAATTACAAGTCTGTACTTTTCCTTGATGTTTGAATTGCAAACCTTCTTTACGAACGGTCGCCATTTTTGTTTTTGCTTGCGTGAGTGCCACCTTCAAAGAGGAAAACAAACCTTCCCGCACGAGTTTCAATAAATTAAGTTGAGGTTGTCCCGGAGGAGCCTCTAAATAGAGTCCAGTTCGGCCACGGTACTGAATCACTTCCATTCGCTCGTTAACCACCACACCCGCAGGCGCGTATTCAGAAAGAAGAAGGTTATCAATTTGTTTTGCGATATCGAGGGCAGGACGATTCGCTTCCAACGCAGCATGAGGATTTGCTGGTTTTTTTGCAGGCGTATTTTGCATAGTCGAAAATTGCAATTGGCTGGTCACCGCGGCCCTAGTAAAGATTTTGTTTGTTTTATCCATCGCGGTAAAAAAATGATCGTGAGTTAAAATACTTTCAGTTCGTCCAAGAAGGAGGAATCCGGGTTGATTCAAACAATAGTGAAAGGTAGAAATAATTCTTTTCTGTAAAACTTGCTCAAAGTAAATCAGTACATTTCGACAAGTGACTAAATCTAATTTGGAAAACGGCGGGTCGCGCGCGAGATCGTGACGTACAAAAACACAGAGATCTCGCACGAGCGATAAAATACGATAGCCGCCCTCAACCTTGACAAAAAAGCGGTTGAGTCGCTCAGTACTCAGATCACGTACGGCGCTCTCACTATAAAAACCGATTCTGGCTTTTTCAATCATTCGCTCACTAATATCAGAACCAAACATTTGAATGGGAACCTCTGACGAACGTTCCCCTAGAAATTCTAAAAGTGAAATTGCAACTGAATAAACTTCTTCACCAGAAGAACAGCCAGTTACCCAAATTCGAATAGGTGATCCCGCAGGTTTCTTTTTCAGTATTTCAGGAAAAACTGTTGTTTTCAGTTTTTTGAAAACTTCAGGGTCTCTAAAGAAAGAGGTGACATGAATGAGAACATCTGAAGCCAGAGTTTTTATTTCTTCGGGATTGCTTTGAAGCAGTTTTATATAATCAGATAATTTACTAATTTTAAGGAGTGCCATGCGGCGGGCGAGACGGCGCTTGATTGTGGGTGGCTTGTATTCACTAAAGTCAACTCCTGCAGCCGTTCTCAAAAGAACAAATGCTTTTTGCAAATCTTGATCGTCACTGGGTCTTGAGAGAACTTCATTCAGCTGGCCGGCAATAAAAGGATGTTTAGAAAGTCGAACTAATTCTTGAGCGAGTTCAAGAACGGGTAAACAAAAGTCTACCACTTCTGCATTAACTGCACTCTGTGGCATTCCGTCAAATTTTGCAGACTTGGGATCCTGAACCAGGGATACGCCATTTTCAGCTTTGATCGCTCGCAGTCCTTCGGTACCGTCAGAGGCAGTTCCAGAAAGAACGACTCCAATGGCTCTGCTCCCACATTCTGCGGCGAGAGCACGAAAGAAGAAATCGATGGAGAGGTGAGGTCCTCGAGAATCTTTTATACGTGCAAAGAGTGCAAACTTGCCGCCTAAAATTCCAATATCAAAACCAGGTGGAATAACAAAAACTTCATTGGGACGAATTTTCATCCCATCAGTAATTTCATGAACGGGCATTTTAGTGGTTTTGGTAAGAGCCGTAGTCAGCAAACTGCTATGAGAAGGATCAAGATGCTGAATGAGAACGAAAGCCATTCCGGTATCACAGGGCATTGCTTTAAGAAGCTGGCTGAAGGTTTCTAAACCACCTGCGGACGCACCAATCCCGACGGTAGGAAAAGAGCAGGGCTCATTTTCTTCGTGTGGTTTTGAAATATGTGGCTTGGCTTTTTTCAAGAGGCACCCCTCCGTAACAATATTTAAGCCGAAAATACGCATTAATTGTATAATTACTGATGAGCCACAGACTACACCCCAGGGATGGATGAGGCAATCTAATAGGAGATAAATGGCGGTTAAACAGATTAAAGATTTCGCAACATACAAACCAAATTGCTTTTAATCTTCCTGACTGGGGCATTAAATACTCTTAAGGCGGCACAGAAGATGCTAATTGGAATACATGAAACATTCACGGATTTTGGTAGTTGAAGATGATGAAGGCACTCGTGAGCTTTGCCGGGCACTCCTTGAGGAAAATGACTTTAAGGTAGAAGTTTGCAAGAATGGCAAAGAAGCACTTTTGGCCTTAAATACTTATGAAGAACCCTGTCTCATCTTGTTAGACATGTTGATGCCCATCATGGATGGCCGAGAGTTTATGGATGCGTTTGGAAAAAGACCTCATACGATTGTGCCCATTCCCGTTTATTTGGTCTCGGCAACGGCAGACCAAAGTGATGGAAAAGAAATGGGATGTCGCGGTTTTCTAAAAAAACCATTTTCGCCCCGAGCTTTGTTATCTATCGTTCGCGATCACTGCACCCCCGAAGCAGGTTGTTTAGAGGTCGGCTCTGATATCGCATTGACGAGAAGTTCATCGCCGATTGCAACGAACCACAATCGGTTGTGACGGTCTAAATGAAACTAAAGGCACGCCTCTAATTTTGTGCGCTTCTTTTTGATCAAGCGGCTCAATTCGAATTCGTGGAATAAGCGCCGAAAGCGTCATTTGAACTTCCATCATCGCAAAACCTTGGCCGATGCAAGCGCGAGGACCTGCTCCAAACGGAATGTATTTTGATTTGAGAGTCGCTCTGGTTTCTTCTCCCAAAAATCGATTGGGCTTGAAAAGATCGGGGTCGTTCCAAAAATCAGTGGATCGGTGAAGCAAATAAGGACTAATCAAAAAAGTGGTTCCACTCATAAATGATTTTCCCAGAATTTCTACATCGGTCAAATTTTCTCTCCCCATCATCGGAATCGAGGGAAACAATCGCATGGACTCTGCAATCGTACCAAATAAA
>Ga0207032_1133_pt1 | contig 20304 bp, 9 predicted proteins | sample Alteio_BWMinCont_38_FD_153308 | JGI IMG/M metagenome (GOLD analysis project Ga0207032, IMG submission 153308) | Enriched cells from forest soil in Barre Woods Harvard Forest LTER site, Petersham, Massachusetts, United States -... | ecosystem: Environmental > Terrestrial > Soil > Temperate forest >... | reverse complement strand
TGTGCATGACGCCTTAAAATCAGGGTGCATTGAAATAGTGAAGGCCACGCTAGGATTGATCGAACAGGCTTTGAAGGGAAAGGTTTTAGAGCCTAAAGACTTAAGAGAGTTAATCCTAGTTCGTAATGAAGCAGGCTTCAGTATTGTGCACGGAGCCTTAAAATCAGGAAGCTTTGAAATAGTGAAGGCCACGCTAGGATCGATAGAGCAGGCTTTAAAGGAGAAGGTTTTAGAGCCCAAAGACTTAAGAGAGTTAATCCTAGCTCGTAATGAAGCAGGCTTCAGTATTGTGCACGGAGCTTTAAAATCAGGGAGCATTGAAATAGTGAAGGCCACGCTAGGATTGATAGAGCAGGGTTTAAAGGAGGAGGTTTTAGAGCCCAAAGACTTAAGAGAGTTAATCCTAGCTCGTAATGAAGCAGGCTTCAGTATTGTGCACGGAGCTTTAAAATCAGGGAGCATTGAAATAGTGAAGGCCACGCTAGGATTGATAGAGCAGGGTTTAAAGGAGGAGGTTTTAGAGCCCAAAGACTTAAAAGAGTTAATTCTAGTTCGTAATGAAGCAGGCTTCAGTATTGTGCATGATGCCTTAAAATCAGGAAGCATTGAAATAGTGAAGGCCACGCTTGGATTGATAAAGCAGGGTTTAAAGGAGAAGGTTTTAGAGCCCAAAGACTTAAGAGAGCTAATCCTAGTTCGTAATGAAGCAGGCTTCAGTATTGTGGATGAAGCGTTAATCTCGAGGAGCATTGAAATAGTGAAGGCCACGCTAGGATTGATAGAGCAGGCTTTAAAGGAGAAGGTTTTAGAGCCTAAAGACTTAAGAGAGCTAATCCTAGTTCGTAATCAAGCAGGCTTCAGTATTGTGCATCAAGCCTTAAAATCAGGAAGCATTGAAATAGTGAAGGTCACGTTTGGATTGATAGAGCAGGCTTTAAAGGAGAAAGTTTTAGAGCCTAAAGACTTAAGAGAGCTAATCCTAGTTCGTAATCAAGCAGGCTTCAGTATTGTGCATGTGGCCTTAAAATCAGGAAGCTTTGAAATAGTGAAGGCCACGCTTGGATTGATTGAGCAGGCTTTAAAGGAGAAGGTTTTAGAGCCCAAAGACTTAAGAGAGTTAATCCTAGTTCGTAATGAAGCAGGCTTCAGTATTGTGCATGAAGCATTAATCTCGGGCAGCTTTGAAATAGTGAAGGTCACCCTTGGATTGGTTGAGCAGGCTTTAAAGGAGAAGGTTTTAGAGCCCAAAGATTTAAGAGAGCTAATCCTAGTTCGTAATGAAGCAGGCTTCAGTATTGTGCATGACGCCTTAATCTCGCAGAGCATTGAAATAGTGAAGGCCACGCTAGGATTGATAGAGCAGGCTTTGAAGGAGAAGGTTTTAGAGACTAAAGACTTAAGAGAGCTAATCCTAGTTCGTAATCAAGCAGGCTTCAGTATTATGCATGAAGCCTTAATCTCGGGGAGCATTGAAATAGTGAAGGCCACGCTTGGATTGATTGAGCAGGCTTTAAAGGAGAAGGTTTTAGAGCCCAAAGATTTAAGAGAGGTAATCCTAGTTTGTAATCAAGCAGGCTTCAGTATTGTGCACGGAGCCTTAAAATCAGGGAACATTGAAATAGTGAAGGCCACGCTTGGATTGATTGAGCAGGCTTTAAAGGAGAAGATTTTAGAGCCCAAAGACTTAAGAGAGTTAATCCTAGCTCGTAATCAAGCAGGCTTTAGTATTGTTCATGATGCCTTAAAATCAGGGAGCATTGGAATAGTGAAGCTAATATTTCAATTTATTGAGTCTCTTGTTGATAAGAATATTTTAAAGGAGTCCCATATTTTAATAGGGGCAACCACTCAATGTTTTAATCCTTTGCATAATGCTGCCATGACAGATAACATAGAAATATTAAATGTTTATATTGAGTTTGTTTCCCGAGTGTATGAGGGGGAAGCCCAGGGTATACTTCGTAATTTAGCCACTGAAAAAACAAGAGTAGGCAAAGGTTATCTGCCAAGTTCCAACACAAATAATGGCATCAATCAGAAAATTGCTGACTTAAGAAATCCGCCCAGGGCCACCTCGTCACCCTTTTATGGTTCTTCCGGCTCATCCAGCTCTTCTGGTTCGTCTTCCTCAGGGGGGAGCATGCTTTATTCATATGAGCGCTCTCGGCAGGTTTCATCTTATGAAAGAAGAAGTTCACCTAGCAGCCTTCCTAGTGGCTCAAGGGATGGTGATAAGAAAATGGAACGAGAAGGAAATAGGAATCACCTTAAAGAATTTAATCAGTCTTCAGCAAAATCTGGTAACTCTTCCTATCAAAGCCGGGGTAAATATAAGAATGATGATCGGCAAAGTATGGATACCAGTGAGGATCAAAGATCTGTAAAGAAAAAGCGCAAATATGGTGAATTTTCTAGTAATAATAATGCGGATAATTCAAACTCTAGCCTTAGAAGCAATTCTGACAGAGAGGGCCTTTATCATGATGATAGACGCGGAGGCAAAAAAACAGGTAACCTGAAGGTATTAATTGTCTAAGTAGTGTTTCTTTGTAACACTTTATCTGTTATAGGATCAATATTCTCATGAGTTTTTCCTCGAGCTAATTCTGAAAGATTTACGATAGCAAAAATGGTAAAGCAACAGGCAATAATAATTAAAACCGCGGGGATTTCAATGGAGCCCGTCTTTTCGACCAAATAAGTCGCGAGCATCGGACTAAACCCACCGAAGACTGCATTGGTTAAATTTAATGCAATTGCGATAGCGCTGAACCTAAGATGAGCAGGGAATATACTCACCATAAACAAGGGCCTTGAGCCATAGCAAAACCCAAGTGAAAGTGCCATTAAGCACATCATGTTAACTTGGGTATTGAGATCGAAGTGATTGAGCCCGTAAAAAGTAGGGTAAGCCAGTAGAAGACAGCCAATAGTACCTGCAAGGTATAGTTTTGTTTTATCTAAATAATCGCACAGATTTGCACAAATAAATGTAGAGAATGTGATGGTTAATAATACGACGGCATTAATAAGATAAGTTTCACTTCCTTGAAGTTTACCTAGTATTACCGTTTGATTGGGTATAAAAACAATCAGGATATAATATCCAACCGTATTAATGGCTAATAACGAAGAGAAAAATAAAGCTTTGGGAGAAGTTTTAAATAATTGCTTTAAGGGAGATTTTACAGAAGGTGATTTCACCGACTGCTTTGTGGTTTCAAATTCCAAAGTCTCAGATAAGTGTGATCGAATGTATACTGCCAGAACCGAAAGTAACAAACCACTTAAGAAGGGCAAACGCCAACCAAAACTGGCTAAATTTTCTTTACTTAAGGTAGCGTGCAATAGCGCTACACAGATGGAACCTAAAATCATGCCAATATAACACCCGATATCTGCCCAACAACTAAAAAATCCTTTTCTACCCGGTGTTCCTTGTTCTACTAGGTAAACAATGGAACCCGTAAATTCGCCACCAATAGAAATTCCTTGAAATATTCTACAAGTGATTAATAAGGCTGGAGCCAATAACCCAATAGCCTCATAATTGGGTAAAAGACCAATACAAAAGGTTGGTATTGCCATCATTAGACTAGAAGTGACTAAAGCACTTTTACGTCCCCAGGTATCTCCAATATGACCAAAAATCATTGCCCCTAAAGGTCTAAATAAGAATCCAATAGCAAAGACACTATAGGTTAAAAGAATGCTGGTAAATTGATCGGTAGCGGGGAAAAATTGGGTCGCCAAAATGGGAGTTAAATACCCATAAACCGCGAAATCGAACCATTCTAAAATATTGCCCGTTAGGCAACTTAATATAATCTTTGGTTTTTCTGAATCCCTATTCATAAAAGCTCCCGTGATTAGATCAATCTTGCACCATTCTAAATTATTTTTGCCTTTTTCCCAAATTTTATTCCATTAGGGCCAAATAGAACCCGTTTATAGATTTTCTCCATGCATTGTTTGCTTGGAACTTTCATATGAGAATGACCTGTTAAATAATTTTGTTGGTCTACAATTTGTAGTTTACCGATGCTAACTAAGTGTATAACCGTATCATCCCACACGGGCCCTGAGTATCCCATGGCAGGTCCCATTACCAATCGTGCAGAAGCCGTTTGCTTTGCTTCGTATATCATTTGATTCTTTTCTAGCTGAGATAATATTCCGAGTTTATTTTTGGGATGAGTTTGAATTTTTTGAGAAAGGATTTCGTCAAAATCTTTAAACCATCTCATGTGATAGGATTTCTCAAATTCGGCTGACCTCCCTGTCAGAACTTCAGAAGCGGTAACACTCATTTTCTTGGAAATTCGATACGGAGTTTTTAAAACAGAATCATTTTCACTGTGTAAAACCAGGATAGATTTAGTACTTTCGGTTGCATGGGTATACTGTGACAAAATACGTCGATCGGTATAAAGTTTTCGATTTACCGTGAAAGCCGTATTCGGAAGAGCGGCTTGCCAAAAGACGGCTTTTGCAATACAGTCTTGTCCTTTTTTATCGATAGATCCCAAAATTTCCATTGCGCGTAATAATAATCGAGTCCCGAGACTGTGAGCAACAATATTAATCTCGATGCTTTCTCGGGATAATTGTTGTAAAAGGGAACATAACTTTTGGCCATAATTATGTGCTATATCTTCTGCGCGATTAAACTCTAAAACATTAACATTCCCTGGCCAATGTATCCCAATTATTCTGGCATACTCTTCATAATTTTTTCCATTGAAGCCGCTAGCAACATTAAAATTATATTCCATATGGGTAAACCAATGGTGCGCGCCTGTGCCGTTTAATGCTGATTCTAATTCACCAACTCCCTCGGGGTTGTTTTGATACGCAGCCAATGCTATTTTGGCTTTATGATTGTTAAGTTCAGGAAAGTTAGCCATTAGTTCTTTTGGATTTGTTAAATCACAACAAAGGGTTCTACGATATTGAGAGGGTTGCAGTTTGATCCCATCTAAATTTAGATTGAATGCATACGAGTCATCCAATTGAAAAAAAGATTGATTTTGAATAGTTGCAGATTTAGGATAATGCCCATACTTACCAAAATCTGCATTAAAACCATGAATAAAAATGACTGCACTTTGTCCATTATATTTTAAAGTTTGAAGTTCAGAATAGCTAAGGATCCCGGGAATATTTTTCCGATGGCTTGCTTCTAAATTAATGATTAGGGGGGGAGGGAGGACTCGTATAATAATAAAATTATTTTCGTAATTAACGGGTGTTTTAAGACAGTTGTTAAGTATAATTTCTTGTTTGTGAGTAGGGTAGGGGCAATCGGGATCTAAATTAATCATTTCACAATTATCGATGAAAAGCGTCTCTTGCAAGTCGTTTGGGGATATTTTCAAATAGGGAGTGTATCCATCCCCATCTAAGCGTCCTTCAAAAATCTTTTTACCCAGCTGAATTTTATAGAATTGATAAGAGTAAGGACGGCCATCTGTATATTTAAATTTAAACCCTAACGGTGGAATAGAGGAAATAGGAATGACTAAAACATCTCGAGCGGGTGCTGTTTTTTGCCACTCTTGAAGTTTATTAGAATATTCTGGTTCAATCCAATGTTCTTCGGTTTGTTTTAAAGAGAGTGTTTCAATTTCTTTTTTAGCATCACCCTTTTTTGCTTCAGCCCAGGGTAATTGATCAATTGAAAAAATAGCTTCAATTTTGGTTGTTTTTCCTTGATTTTTTGTGGGAATTACCAGGATATCGGATTGTGTTTCGACGGTAGCTTCTCGTTCAGCTTTAGTTGCTTTATCAGTTTCAATGTCAGTCTCTGAGCTGGGATCTAAATGTACGTCACTAAAAGTATAAATAGCTTCTTTGTAGGGCGTATATCGTTTAACTTGAATTTCTCGCCATAAGGTATTATCTACATAAATATAAAGCCACCCTTCTGGTAATAAGTGCATTTTATTGTCAGGATTTTTTGCCACAATAAACCCAATGGTTAATTCCATTCTATAGTCTGCAGTTTTATTATCCTCGGCACTTGATTCTGGTTTTCCGGGATCTTTGAATAATGGAATAGGGTAATGTCCTGACCAAAAATTATTATTTTTAGAGGTTCCTGATTGTAAGTCTTGAAGGACTAAGGAATGAGTATAGAGGTCAGTCTTGGGTAAATGATGAAATATGAGATAAGAGTCTTTTACATTTTCATTTGTTTTTCCATTTTCGGTATTTGTTGTATTAAGATGCAAGTGTTTTCTTTGAAGTAATTTAGGGTGTGAATTAGTACTTTTATTTTTTTCATCAGTTGAATTAGTAACATCGATTGTCCCAGAAATAGATCCGCCTGCAAGACCTTTAACTTTAATAACAGTAAATTGTCCATCTTTTTCGGTTTCAAAGTTATTGGTATTTAATTTATTTAGTACTGTACTTGGGACAAAACCCCCGGGTTGGATTAAAGGCTCTAAAGGACCATTCCCACGATTGGGTTCACATTTATCGCCTTCTCGGACGATTTCATGCCCCTCCGCTAAAACACCAGAAGTGCCTTGTAATAGACGAGTGCTTTGGCTTTTTAAACCGCCATTTTGAATACCCCCATCGGTTAATTCATCCCCCGAGCTTTTTGTAATAATCGATTGAAGCGTTAAGGCGGGTTGTCCATTAAATAAAACCGAGTGAGCAACTTGTTCGGCGTCTTCCACTTTTGAGATATTGATATTTTGGACAATACTGTTTTTCTGTTTAAATGTTTGCCAGGCAAGGACGCGTCCCTCGCTCCCACGATGTGCAATGGTGAGATTATCTGCAAAGAATTGGCGATCATTTTTCATATTTACTCCTTTTTTAAAGTAAATCCTCAGGTAGTGGGCAAGGAACTATAAATTACTTGAAAGGAAAAAACAATAGTTAAAAAAATTGTATAACATTATCGATATTTTTAGTTAAACAATACTGTTTATTTAAATAGGGAGTCTTGATCCCTAGACTGACATATACTACTGTAATCTTTTTAATTTTGTACTGATAGGAATTAAAAATATGCTAGATACCCACTTTAAATTATTTGATCAACTTCCGTGTATTTGTTTCTGGAAAGATGTTGATTCAAGATATATACATATAAACGAAACTTCAAAAACTGCTTTGAAAATTGAAAATTTACAGGACATTGTAGGAAAGAGTGATTATGAGATGCCTTGGGGTAATATTGGGGATCAACTACGGGAACAAGATATATTATCTTTAAAAAGTAGTCACGGAAAATTTTGGATAGATATGCCGACTAGAATGGATGGCATAAAAGTATTATGTATGCATAAAAAAACCCCTTTTCATTCTGAAAACGGAAAAGTTGCTGGAATTGTTGGCGTTGGCTTTATCATAGATACAGAAAACTACCATCACATTCCTTCATTATTTGCATGTACTGGATTTAAATTGTCGGACTTTTTTTTCGAGGGGAAACAAAAAGAGTATATCTACGATAAGATTGAGTTTTCTAAACGTCAAGCTCAAGTTATTAGTTGTTTATTGCGAGGCTATTCTGCCGAATTAACAGCCAAAGAATTAACTTTATCTAAACGTACTATAGAATTTTACATTGAAAACTTAAAAGACAAATTAGATTGCGAAACTAAGCGTGAAATCGTGAACAAGGCTTTTGAACTTGATTTTATTGATCTCATGTTTTTGAAGATTACTTGAACAAAAAGGCTTAACATTTCTCTCGAAAGTTTCATTTCTTACTAGCTCCTTTGTGTTTCTCAATAAATATATCAATACCGTATTGGATACGGTATTGATTGTTACCTTTTGTCTGATACGATGCCGATTCATTAATAGTTTTTTGGAAGAACGATCCTCTAAGCATAATGAGTGATATATGTAATTTTTAAATTTTGTTATGTTGGAATAGGAGATTAATATTATGGGTACTTTATCGAGTGAAGTAAGTTCAGCTGTTAGATCAATCACGGAACTTTCAAAGAATAAAGCGGATTTTCAATTATTAGAAAAAAGAGCCGAGGCTGGCGATATAAATGCTCAATTCAATCTTGGGGTTGCATATTACTATGGCAAGGGGGTTACGCAGGATAAAGAGAAAGGGTGTGTTTGGTATAGAAGAGCGGCAGAGCAGGGGCTTCTGGTTGCGCAATACCGTCTTGGATGTGAGAGGGAAGCCGAAGGCGATTTAATAGAAGCTTATAAATGGTACCATCACGCTGCAATTCTAGGATATCCAGCTGCACAAGAAAAGCTCAAAGAGTTGGCAGCCAATGGCGATGTTGTGGCAAAAGCAGCATTAAAAACATGGTCTGAAATTCAGGACATGCTGAAAAAGGCAAATACTGGTGATAGAGATGCTCAAGGTTTTCTTGGTCATGAATATGCGAATGGCCCCGCGAATCGTCGAGGAGTACCTCTAGATGATAAGGAAGCCTATAAATGGTGGCTAAAAGCAGCAGATCAGGGCCTTGCTGATGCGCAATATATGGTGGGTGCTTGGTATTGTAACGGTCGAGGGGTTGAGAAGGATATCGAGATAGGTTTAAAATGGCTGCAAAAATCCATTGGGCAAGGGAATGCAGCTGCGCAATACTTTCTTGGGAAAACATATGCCGAAGGCCAAGGGGTTGATAAGAATGAGAGTGCAGCGTTTGAGTGGTACCAAAAAGCTGCTGAGCAGTGGTATCCCGCTGCAATAGTTCAGCTTGCGTGGATGTATGCCAGAGGCCAAGGTGTTTCTAAAGATTATATGAAAGCGTGTGAATGGTTCCAAGAGCTTGCCGTGATGATGAGGTTTCCGGAGGGAAAAACTTATCTTGAACAATTAAAAAATCAAGGGGTTCGTGAAGCAGAAGCAGCATTAGAAGCATTGTCTGAAATTCAGAAAATGCTCGAAAAGGCAAATGCTGGTGATAAAGATGCGCAATTTGGTCTTGGAAAAAGGTATAGTAGTGGAACTCTAAGGAATGACCAGAAAGCTTGTCAATGGTTTCGAAAAGCGGCAGAACAAGGGCATGCGGATGCACAATTTGCTCTTGGAATTATGTATACATATGATGGAAAAAACGTTACTAAGGACGACAAAGCAGGTTTTAAGTTTTTTCTACAAGCGGCCTACCAAGGGCATGTGTATGCGGGATTTCATGTTGCGTGTGCATATAGAGCGGGCCAAGGGGTTGATAAGAATGAGAGTGCAGCGTTTGAGTGGTACCAAAAAGCTGCTGAAAAAGGGTATCCGGATGCGCAATATATTGTTGCGTGTGCATATAGCGTTGGCCAAGGAATTGAGCAGGATAAAAAGAAAGCTTGTGAGTTGTACCAAAAATCGGCAGCGCAGGGGAATGGGGATGGAAAAACCAGACTTGAAGAGATGGCAAAGCAGGGAATCGCGGATGCGCAGTACGCTCTTGGGGTGATGTATGCTAATGGCCAGGGGGTTCAGCAGGATTCAAAGGAAGCTTGCGAGTGGTATCGAAAAGCAGCACTGCAGGGAGTTGCGTTTGCGCAAAACCAACTTGGGTGGATGTATGAGCATGGCCAAGGGGTTGTTTTGCAGGATAAAAAGCAAGCCTGCGAGTGGTATCAAAAATCGGCAGCGCAGGGAAATGTGGATGGAAAAACCAGACTTGAAGAGATGGCAAAGCAGGGAATCGCGGATGCCGCAGAGCAGGGACATGCGGCTGCACAAGGTCTTCAAATGGTTAACCATACGGATGTGGAAGGTCTTGTAGTGGCAAAACAGCGCGAAACAATATCACAGGGTACCACTATTTATGAGCAGCATTTTATCGAATCAATTGCTCAAAGAACGGCTCAAATTGAGCAAAAGGAAGAGGGTGATCATCACGCCAGCGCTGGTAATGCTTCTACTCAGTGCGTTAATCAGCTGCCCCAAAAAAATGAGGCCGAACCCAAGGCAATCATTAATTCTAAAAATTCTCAGAATAAGGATAAATTTGTAAGGTTGAATGCGGATGCAGCAAAAGCACCTACTGCAACGAATGGTAATGGTCCTCAGTCATGGTACCAATGGATTACTGGGTCGCGTTAAATTAACTTTTAAGAGTTATAGCACACAAAGGGTCTTGTACTCCTGCTTTATAAAAAGGGGTCAAATCTGAGGACCGGTTCTCAAAACAGATTTGACCCCTTTTTCTTAGTATGCACACAATATCTCCAGAAACGTTGAACATATAACAAGCACTCGCTTGTCATTTTGATTGGACTGCCCTTCCAATTCCTAGGGAGGGGACAGGGCCCCTCCCCTACAATTGGTTGCTAGGGCTAGTTGTTAGGACTTTTTATATTTTTGTTATAAAAATAAAGTATTCAAATTAGTAACCATTCACCATCCTTGTAGGTTAATTGCCTAAAAAACTTAATTGGATTTAAACGCTAGCATTGTATAATGCAAGACGCCTCAAGTCCCTCCCTTTTTTAAAGGGAGGTTAGGAGGGATTTTCAGTGTTCACCAAAGGCTAAAAATAATTAGTAATTTACTACTTTGGCAAGCACCTTCCTCAATTGCGCTAGAATGGTGATTTGCCAGTGTAAAATACTTCCGGAAGTTTTCCATCAAATAAGGATTTCAACGCATCGGTTGGGGATATGCCATGCTTTTGTGCTGTAAGTAAGTAACTACGGACCCGACAAAAAATCTTGGCTCCCTCCATTGATCTGAAACAACCTGAAATTTTTTGTTGTACTTTTGTCATTCTAATGTCGTTTTCTCCTCGGTTGTTAGTAAAAGGAACAATATCAATGTCCATAAATCTTAGGACATCATTTTCATAATCTCTTAATCGCTCAAGCAAATTCATTTCCTTCGCTTTTTTCTTTCGTCCTCTTTTTTTCTTAAACTTGCCATCTTTTGATACAACTGTTACTGGTGGGACATTAATCACAGATGGCATTTCAAGTATACCTTTTTCGAGAATGTCTCTATACATTATACGAAATGCACCAGCAGTTTTATCATCAAGCATCGCTACTTCACTGGCCTTGACTGCCTCATTAATTTCAATCAATAAATCTTGCATTTTTTGTGGCCATGCGTAATTATGGTTATCTATCACCCATTGCAATTCTCGCAAATGATGAGCATTACATAATGCATGAAGGCATTCTGTGTATGTATAATAAGGTTTCCAATGATCGTGTACTAAGAATCCTTTGAATTTTGGCAAAATACCAATGGCATCCATTGCTTCACTTCCACGTCTTTCATGAGGAAAAAGGTAAGTCCATAATTCATTGGAGGCAGTGTGGAGCCATTTTCTTTTACCATTTATATTAATTCCTGTTTCATCCGAATTTAACGCTAGAGATGCTATCAATTTTGCTTTAGCAAGCGTGTCAAAATCTTCAAGTCGTTCGAATGCATCTTGATTGAAATTGAATATGCTCCCTACGCTGATCGGAATTTGTATTTCGTTACTAAAATAATCGGCCACACGTTCATAGGGAAGTAATTGAAACTGAGATAGATACACAGCATGCGCTTTAATCGATTGACCGTATTGAACTGGCCGTACAACGCCTTCCGGAAAAGGTGCTATGTATTTCTTCCCTAGAGCATCCTCCAAAATTTGTGCTCGGTATTCTGTTACAATTCTTGATATTTCAAGGTCAATGACTTGTCTTGCTTCAAATCCAACATCGCAGTATATCCCTTTAGGCAATTGGTTTTGATCCAAATTAATTGGCACAATCTTGTCCGGTTCAGTAATGGGTTGTAGGTTTACTCCCTTGCGACCTGGCTGACCTCCGGGTTTATTTTGACTATTGTTCTTTTTTTGTTTTTGACGATTTAGATCGGTTGAGGGAGGTTTACTGCTGTTGCGACTTGTTAGGGATAAACGACCGGTGATCAGTGTGATAATCGTTAACAGTAATTCGAACATTGCTTTCAATGCAGGAGATATCTGCTTCTCCTCATCAAGTAATTTTTTCGCATTATCTAGCGTTTCGCTAATATTCAGTTTCTCAATTTTCACGTATACAACTCCTTGTATAACAAGGATAACACGATTTTTTTTGACCTCTGTAAAAGATCACCAATGTGCTAAACAACATCAATGCTAGTTCAAAGATCAAATGACAGACTTTTGATCTCATTGGATCCCTACGATCGATTTAAAGGTATTTTCAAGTAGGGTTTAGGAAAATAAAAAAAAATACCAAAAATAGCTGTCAAGTATTATTTTGGGAATTATTTATTATTTTTAGCCTTTGGTGAACACTGAAAATCCCTCCTAACCTCCCTTTAAAAAAGGGAGGGACTTGAGGCGTCTCGCATTATACAATGCTAGCGTTTAAATCCAATTAAGTTTTTTAGGCAATTAACCTACAAGGATGGTGAATGGTTACTCAAATTATTTAATTTCATTTATACTCCATCCCAGTTTTTTATATTGGGATATAGAATATGCGATTAAGTAGTGGATCACGGAAGCAATTACGATTAACTCAATGGAATTATAAAAGTACCGGTTATTACTTTGTTACATTATGTGTAGAGGGTAAGCAATGTCTTTTTGGAAATATTGAAAATGGCCTAATGCGTTTAAATGAAATTGGGCAAATGATAGATAAAGCTTGCAAGATGCTACCAACGGTTTATTCAGGAATAGTATTGGATTGTCATATTGTCATGCCAAACCATCTACATGCAATAATTGTTATTGAAGACAACGGATTGGGTACGATAAATTCGTTATTTGATATTATCCGAAAATTTAAAACTTATACAATGAATCTCTATAAACGTGGAGTACATGAAATGGGGTGGATGAAATATGATAAACGATTATGGCAACGCAGTTATTATGAACATATTATTAGAAATGAAAGTAGCTTAGAGAACATTAGAGAATATATTATTAATAATCCCGTAAAATGGGATTTAGATTCTGAAAATCCAAAAAATAAAAAGTCCTAACAACTAGTCCTAGCAACCAATTGTAGGGGAGGGGCCCTGTCCCCTCCCAGGATTGGAGGTCAGCCCAATCAAATTGACAAGCGCTTCCTGTTGTATGTTCAACGTTTCTGGAGATATTGTGTGCATACTAGATACTTATGGGTAATGATATGGTTAAAGACACGACCCCATCGATTTTAAATACTAGCCGCCGCAGCACTTCTCATCGTAGTCTGAAGGGATCTAGCACGTCTAGGATCAAACTCGCTACCGGCCCCACTTCGATGGGTAGGGTGGTAAGAGAAGCAAAGCGTTTTATTTTGACCCATATCAGAAAGATGGAATCGGGTATTCGATCCTTTTGAAGGTAACATTTCTAATTGCAACTCTTCAAGGACAGCAACCTCACCTATCAGTCTTTTAAAATCGGTAAAATTAATACATTTAATATTTTGTGGATCAACAAACCATTCTACTTTTTCTTGTAATCGAGACAATTTAGATTTAGGTTTAACGGGCGAAAGAGCGTTGCTTAATAAAAGAGGCTTTGGAGATTTATCCGCTGGCTTTGGCGCTGGCTCTTTTTCTACTTCTGAAGCTAAAGCCTCATCGGCTTCTATTTTCTTAAGTGCTACAAGAGGATCTGATTTGGTAAATAGGAGAGTAACATCAGAAAGGGTAATGGATTTACCTCTTTCTAATTGATAACTCAAATATTCAATGGCATTCTTGCCTGTTTTAGACGGTTTTTCGCTGATATAAACTTTTAATTCTTCGATAATTGTTTTTACGTCAGATGGATCTAACAATAAACGAACTAAAGCATGTAAAAAGATATCCGTTGAATACCTTTTTTTAATTCCGATCTCTAGTTTTTTTAAAACATCCTGTAACGTATCCAGAGAAATAGAGCCGGATCCTAACCCCGTATTCAACTTAAGAATTGCATAATTCCGCACTGCCCAGGTGTGTTCTTGCTTAATAGCCAGTTCATAATAGTAGAAAGCTAATTTATGGTCCTGTTCTACACCATAACCCTTGTGATAACAAAGTCCTAATGAATATAATACATCATCGTCATTTAATTCTTCGGCCATTTTGTAATATGCAAAAGCACGTTTATGATCTTGCTCTACGCCGTCTCCCCGGCCATACATGCATCCTAAGCCGTAGGCAGCGTTTTTATAGCCTTTTGCTAAGGCTGCTTCATAACACTGTTTGGCTAGGCTTGTATCTTTTTTACAACCAAATCCATTAAATAAGAAGAATGCTTTATTATTTAAGGCAAGCGCACTGCCCAATTCCGAAGCTTCATGGTAATATTCATAGGCTTGTTTAAGATCAATGGCTATCCCTAATTCAGTACAGCCTTTTTCATACCATAGGCCTAAAGCTACCAATGACTCAGGCTCTTTTTTTTGTGCGCCTAATCTAAAGTGCTCAGCTGCTTTTTTATAATCTGGTTTTTTAGAATGCTTTAAATAAAACACGCCACTTAAATAATAGGGTTGATCTTCAGTGTCATCCGAGGGTTCTGTGGTAGATAATTTTATCGCATACTCTAAATATTGGATAATTTTTGCTTCGGTAATGCCAAATTCCAGCGGATTTGGAATTTGATGAGCAAGATAGTGTGAAACAATAGTGTAAGCCGCTCTTTCCATACCTTGATCGGCAGCCCGAACCAGAAGTTCCAATCCTTTTTTAACGTCTTTTTCAACAGCGATGCCTAAAAATAACATACCACCATAATTTTCAAGTGACCATAATTGTGAAGGATAGGCTAACTTGGCATGTTCTGCGACTTGTTTTAAATCTTTCTCTATTCCAAAACCACCCATTGAATAAAGATAGGCAATAGAATTGTGATAGGATTGAATGGCCTTTTCTACTAATTGATCAGCCCCTATTTCGATTGCCTTTTGAAATTGTAAAATTGCTTTTTGGTAATTTTTCTCTAATCCGCCTCTTCCGTATTCGTAAAAAACACCAATATTACCAGAAGCATAGGAATTGCCAAGTTTTTCGGCTTCTAAATAGCACCTTAAAGCAGCGACATCATTTCCATCATTAATGTCGTTGCCAGTGCCATCCGCTATTATCTTTCCAAGTGTAACAAGTCCCATGCCTCTTAATGTAGGAGTTATTTTATCGATATTGGCAGCGTCTAAGCCTTTTTCTAAGAAAAATTTGGCTTGATGATTGTCATCTCGGTGAGAACAATCTATACCATAATCGATGCACGCCTGAGGCTCACCATTATGAGCAGCAACATATTTCCATCGTAATAGTTCTTCAGGGGATCGGGCAGCGGATCGGTGTTGACTCTTGGAGGCTTTAGCATTGGGTTGTGAAAATACAAATTGTAGTTCTTTATTACCGTGAAGGGCAGCACATAATTGCCAGCAATATTGACGAGATACATCTCTTTGGAATGGACTTGATTTTAAAAGCCTTTGCTGACCTTGGTAAATACCGGTACTAGCACCTGCTCCAGCATAGTATAAAGAAAACAATCGTTCAATGTTTGCACCATGAGAATAAACAAGTGTTTCTTGGAAGGATTCTAATTCTTTCCATTCTGCCTGCAGTTGTTGCATGCTTGCATCGATAGCTGATATTGCTAGAATCTCAATGTTTTTGATAAGATGAAAATGAAAATATAAATCCGCTTGAGTGAAAATGTGGGTGAGGATCTCAATATTTGCGGTATTTTTCTTTCTTTTCAGATTATTGTTAACTAAAAAAATAGCTGCGTTTGGTGCATAAGGATATAATCCCTGAAGTTGACGGACGGTATTTTTTTCAGTTTCAGCTTTTTTATTAAGTTTAATTAAACACACGGAGGCTTTACACCAGGCTTCAGGACGTTTTTCTTTGGGGATATGCGAGAGATATTCTTGAAGAGACTTGATAAAAGCACCGTGTTTATCTTGTATTTTAATTTTATCCTGTAAATGCTTTTGTTTTAATATGTAGTCTAAGTAAAAAGGCGCATATAAATTACCTTTTATCGCACAGTCTGCAAAAATATCAAACGCTTCTTGATATTTTTCAGCTTCGAATAAGGCAACGGCTTTGTAAAAAGGAACTTTGTAAAGATCAAAAGGCATAATTAAGTCATCCAAGTTAATGTATGTAAAAATATAATAATTTTCTAATCGCTAAAGTTTACTGAATTACTTTAAAAAAATCCAGCTTTTTTTGTAATTCTACTAGAAATTAATATGTGCTGCTACCATAAACCCGTCATCTCTAGGGATTACAGCAAATCGATAGTTATAGGGTTTTGTTGCATCGGTTTCATAGACAGCGCGTCCTGCTAAAAAAGCAAAAGACCAACCTAACAGTGCTTGGGAAGTATAATGGTTATCGCTATTGATTCGACTTAGAGCAGGGAGCGTAGAAAGCACAAGAAGTCCGAATCGAGCCACTCGTGAATCGGTCATTTCTGCAGCAGTAATAAAAGGAATTGCGCCAAAAAAGGAATGCCCGCTCACACCCGTTTTAAATTTAAAAGGTTGCCATTTAGAATCTTGTCCATCAATGGGTCTTCCGCCGCCAAGCGCTCTACCCAAAATAACCGCTGGAATTCCTCCTAATATGACAGTTCTTAAGCTTCGATATCCCCAATGATAAATGACGTTTCCAAAACGGGTATAGTCGGTAGCATAACCCGTAATCATTGAAAGCGCATACAAAGGAACCAACAGATGTCCAGAACCACCAAACTTTTCGGGAATGCGGAAAAAGCTATCGGTTGATTTTGAACGCACCCCTTGTTGCCATGCATCGCGGATAGAGCGGTCCAGATTGGTGTTGGCTAAAATACCCGCCGCAAATAAGATATCCCCTAAAACAATTAAATTATCAATGCCATAAAAAATCTTAAAATCGCTTTTAACATCGTTATAAACATTATCACCCCAACGACAAGCATATTCTTTATACTTATCGTAATGACTATATTCCTGTTGGCCATAAATGCCGTAATTGGTATGACTGTAAGCGGAAGGGATAGCTAAAAAATAGAATATCCAGAGTATAAAAAAAAATTTTAATAGTTTAACTATTCTCATACAGAGTCAGATACCTTGTATCATATTTTTTTAAAACCGTATCAGTTTTCAGAATGAATGAGATTCATTCTGCCGTCAATATTTTGGGCTACTGACTTTGCTTTACCAATTCTCGTAACACATAATGTAAAATTCCTCCTTGCTGATAATATTCTAGTTCTTTCGGAGTATCGATTCGGGTGACCACTTGAAACTCAATAGATTCAGTTGAAGACTTATCTTTTTTAGCAATCACTTTTAAGAGTCCAAGACAAGATAGATTTTTTAAATCGATTGAGAAATATTCGTGTCCCGTGAGTCCCAACGTTTTAGCATTTTGATTAGAAGTAAATTCTAAAGGTAGAACGCCCATGCCAATAAGATTTGAACGATGAATTCGTTCAAAACTTTCTGCAATGACGGCTCTAACCCCTAATAATCGAGTTCCCTTTGCCGCCCAATCGCGAGAAGAGCCAGTGCCATATTCTTTACCGGCTAAAATGATCAACGGACATTTTTCTTGTTGATAGCGCATAGCGGCATCGTAAATAGACATTTTTTCTGTTTTAGGAAGAAAAAGAGTCATGCCACCTTCGGCATCGGGTGTTAATTGATTTTTGAGGCGAATATTTGCAAATGTGCCGCGCATCATCACTTCATGGTTACCGCGCCGCGATCCATAGGAATTAAAATCAGTCGGCGGAACGCCTAATTCTTGTAGATAACGCCCAGCAGGGCTATTTTTTGCAATATCTCCTGCGGGAGAAATATGATCGGTTGTAACCGAATCGCCCAATAGCGCTAAAACTCGAGCATTTTCTATATTTTCAATTTTCTCTTTTTGCTTGGAGATAGTTTCAAAATACGGGGGATGCTTTACATAAGTTGATTTTTCGGTCCATTCAAATCGTTCGCCCGTTGGAACCTGCAACGATTGCCAACGTTCGTCTCCCTTAAATACGTCTGCATACCGGGAAGTATAAAGATTGGCTTTATGGGCTTGTTGTAAGGCTTCTTGAATTTCTTTTGAATTTGGCCAAATATCCCGAAGAAAAATGGGTTTCCCCACAGAAGGCCCTTCAGCACTAATACCTATGGGCTCTTTTTCAAAATCAATGTTAACCGTTCCCGCAAGGGCATAGGCAACCACCAGCGGGGGAGACGCTAAATAAGAATAGCGAACATCAGGATGAATTCGTCCTTCAAAATTTCGATTGCCCGATAACACCGCGGAAACAGCTAGATTTCCTTCTTTAATAGCATCACTAATGGGTTCTAATAAAGGACCTGAATTTCCAATACAGGTGGTACATCCGTAGCCGACCAAATAAAATCCAAGTTCTTCTAACGGTTTGGTTAACCCTGCTTTTTCAAGATAATCGGAAACGACTTGTGAGCCGGGGGCAAGGCTGGTTTTAACCCAAGGTTTGGTGGTTAGACCTAATTCAAGTGCTTTTTTCGCAAGCAATCCGGCACCAATCATAACATCTGGATTAGAGGTATTGGTACAACTGGTAATGGCAGCGATGACGACTGATCCGTGATCTAACGAAAAAGATTTTTTGGAGGCCAAGGTAACAGATTGTGGGTGGCTTTTTAAGTTTTGTTCTGTTAGTAACGTATTAAAACTTTCTTTGGATTTTTTTAAGGGAATTCGATCTTGGGGGCGTCTCGGTCCCGCTATACAAGGCTCGACTTTACTTAAATCAAGGATTAAGACATCATTGTATTCTGCTTCGGGACTTTCTATAGAATGAAATAATCCTTGTTTTTTAGTGTAAGTTTCGACTAATTCGATGACAGATTTATCTCTTCCAGAAAGCTCTAAAAATGCTAAAGTTTCGGCATCGATTGGGAATATACCACAGGTTGCACCATATTCCGGTGCCATATTGGCAATGGTGGCGCGATCGGCAATACTTAAATTTTGTAAACCTTCGCCAAAAAATTCAACAAATTTGCCCACGACATTTTTGCGGCGCAGTTGTTCAACGACTGTGAGCACTAAATCGGTAGCCGTGGTGCCTTCGGGTAGTTTTCCGGTTAATTTAAACCCGATGACTTCGGGAATTAACATGGTCACCGGTTGCCCAAGCATGGCAGCTTCGGCTTCTATCCCACCGACACCCCAGCCTAGAACGCCCAATCCATTAACCATTGTGGTGTGAGAATCTGTCCCCACTAAAGTATCTGGGTATACCAGGGTTTCGGTAGTCCCCGATTTTTCAGAATCCTTTTTTTCTTGTTTAAAAATAACTCTTGCAAGATATTCCAAATTGACCTGATGTACAATGCCAGTGCCTGGTGGAACGACTTTAAAATTTTCAAAGGCCATTTGACCCCAGCGTAAAAAGGCATAACGCTCTTCATTTCGACCAAATTCTAAAGTGGTATTTTTTTGAAAAGCATTGGAATTTCCATAATGATCGACCATCACAGAATGATCAATGACGAGCTCCACGGGGGAGAGGGGATTAATTTTTTTAGGATCGCCACCCAGTTTATGAACCGCTTCGCGCATCGCCGCAAGATCAACGACGGCAGGAACTCCCGTAAAATCTTGTAAAATCACACGACTTGGCGTAAACGCAATTTCAGTAGAAGAGGGGGTTTTGGGGGACCAATGTATTAACGCTTCAATATCTTGTTTGCGGACAGAAATTCCGTCTTCAAATCGTAATAAATTTTCTAATAATATTTTTAAAGAAAAGGGTAAATGATCAATATTATGTGATTTGGAAAGGGTGTTTAAGTCGTAATAGGTTAATTCCTGTACGTTGACCTTTAATTTTGACTTAGTATTAAAACTATTGGCAGTGAAGCTATTTGGCATAATCCATCCCCCTATTCATTGCAATTAGGGACCATTATATCTATTTAATAACCTTGTGTAATCTCCGAGGTGTAATATTGGGGGTGTCATGTTGAGGGTTGTAAATGACCTAGGGTTAAGTTATAGTATTTAACTTAGAAAGGATTAAACCAATAAATACAAAAACAAGCAAGTTAATAAACTTTATTTTTAATGAATTCGCTTTTAACATTTAACTTAAGAATACTCTATCTTGGGGGAACCCGATGATAAATAAAATTTTTGGAGATTGAATATGTCAACGAATCAACAAACCGTAGAAAAAGCAGTGGTATCGAAAGAGCGTAGTGGGAGCTTTTCGGCCAGTCCAGGTTCCTTAAAAGAGCGTAGTGGAAGCATTTCGACAAGCAACAGTTCAAACTCCTTAGACGTCAATACTGGAGATAAAGGAGATAAAAAAGAACGTAAGGCAGCAGAGGATGCCTTGGGAGTAGCAAAAGGGGTACAAAGAAAATCTAGAA
>Ga0207032_1131_pt1 | contig 20394 bp, 16 predicted proteins | sample Alteio_BWMinCont_38_FD_153308 | JGI IMG/M metagenome (GOLD analysis project Ga0207032, IMG submission 153308) | Enriched cells from forest soil in Barre Woods Harvard Forest LTER site, Petersham, Massachusetts, United States -... | ecosystem: Environmental > Terrestrial > Soil > Temperate forest >... | reverse complement strand
GAAGGTACAATTCCGAAAAGACTGGTTTCAACGGCTTCGGTACGTGTCGGATCGGTTTTACTGTCCTGGAAAGTTATAGTATATGGATTTTTGCGATTATAAGCATTATAAACACCAAATGTCCAGCTGGAATGATATTTTTTATGTTGTTTCCCTTCCAATGTTGCGCCCAGGTCAAGGTGGTTTGTTGATGGTTCACGATAGCCATTACGAGAGCTGTAATAATACGTAGTTAACCCGCCAATATTGTACTTACCCGTTGGATAAGTAACCGCGTCGCCAGTACCATAAACAAAGGTGCTGGAGAATGTCCAGCGTTTGTTTAACTGGTAAATACCCACTACCGATACATCGTGTGTGCGATCATATTTATTGGGGAAATAATTGCCATTATTAATGCCATCAAATTTTCCTTCTGTCCGCGAAAGTGTATAACCTATCCAGCCGTTAAACTTTCCATATTTCTTCTTCAAAAAAAGCTCAAGGCCATACGCCCTGCCGACGCCATACACTAACTGCGATTCAACATTCGGGTTAGCAATAAGCTGCGCACCATTTTTATAATCTATTTGGTTTTGAAGCCATTTATAGTACACCTCGCCCGAAAACTCAAAAGCATTTTCATTGAAGTTTTTGAAATAGCCTGTTGATATTTGGTCGGCTATCTCCGGCTTGATATTATTGCTGCTTAAAACGTACAAATCCGTAGGGGTGCTGCTGGTAGAGTTATTCAGGATATGTACATTCTGTGTATTGCGGTTGTAAGATAACTTGATGGAATTTTGGTCGTTCAGGCTATAACTTGCCGAAAACCGGGGTTCTAAATTAAAATAACTTTTAACAATTGCGCCCGATCCATAAATTTTCGAACTGGTTACGTTTCCGAGTGCATCATAGGTGTTAAACGTTCCCGGGCCCGTCAAAAAAATATCGCTGAACCGCATACCATAAAGCAGGTTAATTTTGTCGCTTACATGCCAGTCATCACTTATATAAGCCGCTGTTTCTGTACCATATCTCGACTCAACAATTTTATTGTTAACGCCCGAGTTTTGAGTAGAAGTGACCGACCCCGGCGCAAGGTTATGGTGAACCGCGTTAATACCGAATGATAAAGTATGTTTACTATTGATAAAGTATTGAAGATCCTCTTTCAAATTCAAATCATTTATAGCAGATGTTGCTTTAAATTGATTATCGACAATAAAACTTTGTATAACATAATTATAATTACTGTAGATAAGCGATGTGTTAGAAAACAGTTTACTGTTAAAAATATGGTTAAAACGTAAGGTCCCGGTAGCATTGCCCCAATTGGTGCCAAAGGTATTTTGCAGTCCTAACACATCTTTGCCAAAATAGCCGGAAAGATAGATGGCATTTTTTTGATCAAAATGATAATTGAACTTGGCATTCAGGTCATAAAAATAGATACTGCTGCCGCGGATGTTCGAATCGCTGGAAGCCTTTAAAAACAGATCGATATAGGTTCGGCGGGCGCTGATCATAAACGAGCCTTTATCTTTTACTATGGGGCCCTCAATTTTTATGCGCGAAGATATCAAACCCAGGCCGCCATCAACCGTATATTCTTTGTTATTACCCTCGTTCATTTTTACATCCAGAACGGATGACAGGCGGCCGCCATATTGCGCAGGCATGCCGCCTTTATATAAACTTACATCCTTTATCGCGTCTGAATTAAAAGTAGAGAAAAAGCCAAATAAATGCGAGGCATTATAAACTGTTGCCTCATCCAGTAAGATCAGGTTTTGATCAGATGCGCCGCCGCGCACATAGTAGCCTGTATTACCTTCGCTTGCCGCTTCAACACCGGGTAATAGCGAAATGGTTTTTAAAATATCCTTTTCTCCAAATATTACCGGCACATTGTTTATTTGCGCCATATCCATTTTTTCGACACCCATTTGGGCCGACAGCACATTGTCATTATTAGGAGTTTTGTTGCTGATAACAACTTCCTTCAGATTGTTTTTTGAATTTAAAGCGATATCCAGTTTCACATCCTGGTGCAAAGAAACCGTTTGCGAAACCGGCACATAGCCTACAAAACTATAAACCAGTGTATATTCACCTTCAGGGGCGGACAGCGAGTAAAACCCATAACTATTACTGGCGGTTCCATTTTGAGCCATTTCCCTGATCGTTACGGTGGCACCAATTAATGTTTCGCCGGTTGCCTCGTCTTTAATTATGCCGTTGATCGCAAATTTTTTCTGCGCCGTAGCGGGCATAATCGTTATCAAAAAACAACTAATACTTAATAAAAGCTTTAATTGAATTTGACCCTTACAAAAAATATGCAACAGTTTTACCATTAACAATTCGCGGTTTTTGGTAAACATACTTTTTGTACACATCCGTTCATCATGCCCAAAACTAAGTTTTATATCTGAAAGGTTATCATAAAACCACCACGTCATGCCGAATTTATTTCGGCATCCCACGCGCAGGTAGGCGATAGATAGATCCACAACGGGCAGGTCGCAGATTTGGCAGGCTTGAATATCCCGTGAGGTGCCGAAATAAATTCGGCATAACGTCCGTTTTAACTTTCAAATACTATTAAATATCAGGCCTACTTCCCGGTATTTGCCTTAAGCACGCGTATAAAATTACCGCCTAAAATTTTATTGATATCTTTTTTGGTATAGCCTATTTTCAATAGCTCTTCAGTTATTTTAGGATAATCTCTTACATCATTCATGCCCAGTGGGTATGATTCGGCGCCATCAAAGTCCGATCCTATGCCTACATGGTCAGTACCTATTAGTTTGGCTATATAGTCAATATGTTTAATCAACAGGCTCAATGGCGGGCGAAGCTCGTCCGATTCGGTACGGTAAATTTCATTCAGCTTAATATTGGCCAGGTCATGATCATTATAAATTTTCATTAACGAGTCCATAGCTGTTCTATGCTCGCGCAAAAAGCGGCTTGATTTTTTAGAATAAGTACTGTCTAAAAAACTGCTGTAAAAATTTACAAACACTACTCCGCCGTTTTTAGCCAACGCTTTAAGCTGGTCGTCCTTTAAATTGCGCTGGTTTGGATCCAAGGCATAAGCGCAGCTATGCGAGGCAATAACCGGTTTGTTAGTGGTTGCCAGCACATCATAAAAAGTTTGCTCGCCGGGGTGAGAGAGATCTACCATCACGCCCAGGTCGTTTAAGTGGTGTACTACCTGTTTACCAAAATCCGTTAGGCCTACATGCCCTAACGAGCTGCGCCTGTTAGTTTCATCACGTGCAGAGGAGGCCCATGAGGTGCTGTTGTTCCAGGTAAGTGTTAAATAACACATGCCGCGTTTAGCCAGGCTATCAATATAATCAAGCCGGTCCTCTATCATGTGGCCGCCTTCTACACCTATCATGGCCGCCAATTTTTTCTTCCGAACAGCCTTTTTTAATTCCTTCGAATTGTGAACCAATGTTATACGATCAGGATAACGCGCGATAAAAGCGTCAAGTGAATCAATTTCGCGATTAGCAAAAGCGTAGGCAGCACCAATTCCGTATTGTTCGCCGCACCATATTGAGAAAACCTGCGCATCCAGGCCGCCTTCTTTAGCCCGTACCAAATCAAAATTGCCTGTGCTTTGGAGTTTGCCGGGGTCGAGATGGGTAATTAATTCGTTCGAGATGATGTCGTTATGGGTATCCACCAAAATAGCTTTCTGATGTATTTTCATCGCATTTTGGGCAACTGCATTTAAGCTACAAGCTACAAAAAACAACAAAAGCAATTTCTTCATAATTGAAGATAGGTAATTTTTGTCCGCTATTAAAAGATAAACATAAACCGCTATATTTTGTTGAAACAACTTATACGTAATTTATCAGTAGCGGCAAACCATAAGCATATTGTTAAAAAACGTATTTTTAACCGATTTTATAAATATTCATGTTTTATAGTTTAGGAAGATATATACTCTTACTTCGTTTAAGTTTCCGCCGACCCGAAAAATTCAGTGTTTATTGGGCCGAGATCATGCGCGAAATGGTTTCGATAGGTATCGGTTCGTTAGGTATAATTTCTATTATCTCCTTATTCATTGGTGCAGCAACTACTATACAGGTAGCTTTTCAATTAAATAGTCCGTTGGTACCGCTTAGTACAGCCGGCAGCATAGCTCGCGATTCAACTATATTAGAGTTTAGTCCCACCATTTCGGCGCTTGTATTAGCCGGGCGCATTGGCTCGAGCATTGCATCGCAGATTGGTACTATGCGGGTTACCGAACAAATTGATGCGCTGGAAATAATGGGGGTGAATGCACCCGGTTATTTAATATCACCAAAAATAATTGCCAGCATGACCATGGTACCCTTGCTGGTTATCATATCTATAACCTTAGGATTAACCGGCGGATATATTGCCTGCCTGGTATCCGGCGACGTAACACCTGCTGATTACCTGATTGGCGTAAGGGATGGTTTTGATGGCCTGACGGTTAGGGTGGCGCTGGTTAAGGCTTTTGTTTTTGGTTTTATCATTGCTTCTATTTGTGCCTACCAGGGCTTTTATACTTCGGGCGGCGCGTTGGAGGTTGGACAAGCATCAACAAGAGGTGTGGTATACAGCTGCGTTATGATTTTATTTGCCGACCTGGTCATAACCCGTTTAATGTTATGATCGAGATCAAAGACATTCACAAAACATTTGGCGAGAACGAGGTTTTAAAAGGGATATCTGCAAACTTTCAGCCAGGGAAAAATAATTTAATTATTGGCGGCTCGGGCTCGGGTAAAACCACTTTGTTAAAATGTATTGTTGGCCTGCATGAACCTACTAAGGGGGAGGTTATTTTTGCCGGAGAGAATTTTACCAAAATGAACTTTGAGCAACGCGTACCAATTCGCACACACATCGGTATGTTGTTTCAAAACTCTGCCCTATTTGATTCTATGACCGTAGAGGAGAACATTATATTTCCGCTGAACTTGTTTACAACCATGTCAAAGTCTGAAAAACTGGACCGCGCCAATTTCTGCCTTAAACGTGTCAACCTCGAAAATACAAATAACCTATATCCGGCCGAGCTTTCAGGAGGAATGAAGAAGAGGGTAGGCATTGCCCGTGCTATATCTATGCAGCCCAAATATTTGTTTGTAGATGAGCCCAATTCGGGCCTCGACCCCAAAACTTCTATCCTGATCGATGACCTGATCAGCGAGCTGACCGAAGAGTACCAGATAACCACCGTAATTGTAACGCACGATATGAATTCGGTAATGGGTATAGGCGAACATGTTTTATTTTTGCACGACGGCCAAAAATGGTGGGAAGGCAGCAATAAAGAAATTGCCCACACCGACAACAAAGAACTAAACGATTTTGTATTTGCCAGCAAATTTATGCGGGCCGCGAAAGCTAAGCTTTAGTGATTGGACATTAGTTAATTAGAAATTAGTTTTTAAAACTGATACTAATGCAATATCTGCGTAAGCTAATCCCTTCTGCACGCTGCTCATACGCAAAGAATTGCGTTTCTACTCCGTTATTCCTGATCCTCTTCCATCTGCATTACATTATCCGCCTGTTTAAAATTACTGCGAACAAAATGGCACCAATCGCATTCTTTTTTGCCGCAACCGGTATTAAAATCATGCGCCAGTATTTTTTGATAAACCGTTTTTATTTGGTCGGTTACTTCGGCGGTATCCTCAGGCGTGATAAGTATTTTTTCTTTATGGTATTCGCCTTCATTTATGGGTTCAACAAAATCAAAAATAGTACTTACTACCTGCCAATCGTTGCTGGGATCGTTATCTATTAATAATTTGTAAAACACGGCCTGGCGCCAGTAATCGCCACCATTTGGCGCATCATTAGTTGGGCGCATTAACTTATCCTTAGCATTTTTTAGCTTACCTGTTTTATAATCAACTACCGTTACCTGCTTACCTTCAAATTCTATCTTATCCAAATTACCTTTAACCGGTACGCCTTCTACTTCGATGTTTTTAATAGCCCGTTCGGTAATAGCGATCTTGTTCCAGCGGGTAATATTTTGTTCGTAATAAACGGGCAATATCTTCTCGCCATAATCTACCCGGAGTTTAAATTCGGTTTTGGTGAACGAATCGCGGTTGCGATACATATACCAACGAAATTCCTTCATAAATTCGTCCGTAGAGATAAATTCATCATCGTTATCTTTCAACCTTCTGAATGCTTTATTTAGCGCCCAATGCACTGCCTGTCCAAATGTAGCCGAAGGGCTTTTGCCTGACGGCACCCGAATCAGACACTGAAAATAAAAACGCAGTGGGCAATCCAGGTAATTACTCAAATGCGTAACCGACAGCGTGTAATTCTGTAGCAGCATATTAATATAATTATGGTCAAGCAACTCAACCTTTGGCTTATCTGCTTCGCTAAATTGGGTGGCGTAAAACTCCATCATCGCATCTTCGCTTACGTTTGGATGGTCTATAACCAGGTCGGTATCTGCCAATATTTCGCCTATAAACTGTGAGGCTTCCTGCTCCTTGCCTTTTTTGTCTTTATTAGAGTAGGAGATCATTAAGCATTGTTTCGCCCGGGTAAGCGCCACATAAAATAACCGTCGCGCCTCTTCTTTTTGGGCAATATCATCTGCCGATGCCTGGGTTAAGGTATCGGGGTAGCTAAAGCCATTGTTGCGGCCTTTGCTGTCCCAGGTCTTTTTATCGCAGCCAATAAAAAACACATGCTCAAACTCCTGTCCTTTTGAACCATGTGCCGTAAAAAAGTTAACGCCGTTATCAGAAAATATTACCTGGTTCAGGTCGAGGCGGATATTATTCTTTTTCATCAGTTCGATGGTAGCTAACAAGTCAGCTAATTTGATATCCGGTTTTTTGCGACTTTCATCTTTTAAAAAATCGAAGAAATTGGTGAGCGTTTGCATAAAAGCGCCCTTATCCGGCTGTTGCATAATGTAGCGCAGGATCCCCATTTTTGAAATAACCTGCTGAAATAGCTGTTGCAAAGTAACGCTTGTTGCTTCTTTTAAAAGCAGGTCAATATTGTTAACCAGGTATTTCATTTCCACATTTTGCGCAGTATCAAATAAGCCCGGCTGCGCGGGGGTACGCATTTCGCTTATATACCTGCGTAACGATGTTTTGGGTTGATTATTAGCCGATGTGGAATAGTTTTCTTTTGCTACCGCGATGCTTGCTTTGGCGATCTCGATAGGTTGTATACTAAAGAAATTATAGTGCATGATCTCGAACAAAAGCTCATCGCCGCTATAGGGCGAGTCTAGTTCCATCGCGAGGTATTGCAATATGTTGATGATCTTTTCGCCAAAAGGCATGGTCAGGATATCAATTTTGCGACGGGTGTTGACGGCTATTTTTTGTATTTCTAAAAAGTGCAATAACTCTTCAACCTGGTTATGATTGCGGTAAATTACCGCGATCTCGCCCGGAGGAGTACCTTTGGCTACCAGCTTTTTTATTTGCATAGCTACATCTACCACTTCCTGGCCGGGGTTTTCATATTCGCGAATTACCGGCTCAACCACCTCTTCGGTAAAACGGGAATGAGATGATTGCAGGTTTTTATCTAAAGCCAACTGTGCCGTCAATCGTTCTTTATTATTATTGATCAGCGCTTTTGAAATATCTAAAATATGCTGGTTAGAACGGTAGTTATGCTTTAGCACAACAGTAGCCAGTGTGCTGACATAATCATTAGCAAAATCAAGAATATTCTTCATGTTCGCACCCTGGAACTTGAAGATGGACTGATCATCATCGCCAACCACAAATACGTTTGGAGTTTCCCAGTAATTCAGCAAAAACTTTAATAACTCATTTTGCGAGCCGCTGGTATCCTGGAACTCATCTACCAAAATATACTGGTAGCGTTCCTGGTACAGGCGCAATATTTCTTCATTTTCGCGAAAAGCCCTCAAAACCCAAATGATCATATCGTCATAATCATATCGGCCACGCGCCTTCATTTTGGCATCATATTGCTGGTACTCGCCTACGGCTACCAACAGTTTTTCCATCATTTCTTTAGCCGCGTCAATATCCTTTTGCTTGAGGTCGCCTGCCTTTATGCCTTTTACCGCATTGGGCCTTTTGTAAATAAATTCCTCGCGATTGGGCAAATCTTCTATATATTCATGCACGGCCTTTTCAATCATCGCGCTATCCCAGTTCTCCCGTTTCATGGTGGAGAACAGGTTTTTTAACCGCGGCACATCGTAGTAGATATCTCCCGTAAAACGCTTCAGCAAATGATCATTTGGGAAATCATCAACTAATTCGCGAAACAGCATAGCTGATTCAAGATCAGACAAGGGCTCCAAATTCAGTTTGCCAAAATACTCCAGGTTTTCCTGTATAATTTCATTACAAAAGGCGTGAAAAGTATAAATATTAATGCGGTAAGCATCGGGCCCCATAAATTCAAACAGCCGTTTGCGCATGGCAACCGCACCGGCATCGGTATAGGTTAAGCATAATATTTCATTCGGGCGGGCATCGGTATCGGTTAATATCTTGCCTATCCGGGCGGCCAGTATTTGTGTTTTACCCGTACCGGGTCCGGCCACAACCAGCACCGGGCCATCCATTTTATTAACGGCGGCCAACTGCTCGGGGTTAAGCCCGGCCAATGCTTCCTGGAATTTTATATTGTATTTATTGGGGGTAGACTGCATGATTTAGTAAATATAGCAAAGCCGGGAACGTATTACAATTTGTTATAAAGATTTGACGGGATTGTGAAAGTTGTCAAATTTACCTGATTTTGCAGTAATGAATTATTTAAATAATGAATAAACCGCTATTGGTAATAACAACCGTTATCTTTAGCGCGGAGGACAGAGACTATGGGATTACCGCTACGAATTACGTTTAATGATAAGGATTATGTATATCAAATACTTAACTCAAACCTGATCAACCAACACACTACCGAATTAGAAATAATGCTGGATGGCGAAAAGGTGGAAATAATGAAGGATATTAAAAAAGTGTGGATATTAAAGGATGAAAATAATCCAATTGACCCCGAATTGGTACAAGCGCTGGGTCGCTCGGTTTCGTTGCGTTTAAGATTGTGATTTAATTAAGATTAAACTACGACAATTTTTAAAATGTTGCTATTTTTTTCGCCGATACTTGCGTTTGGGATTTCTTTTACTATGATAAATGGCTGATATGTGTATTAGTTGTTTATTTTTATAAAACTCAAAAACTACCATGTATGGAAAGTTTTCAATTTTTGCCTCTCTAAAATTTCCGTGTCTTTTATTATAATATTCAGGATGTTCGGCTATCTGTTGAAGCTTCTTTTCAACAGATTTCATAAATTTATTACCTAAGCCATTTGATTTTACTTCATACCATTCATAGGCCCCAATATATTCCTCATGAGCTCGTTCATGTAAAAAATACGGATAAGGCATTATTTTTTCTTTGATGCAACCCTGCTAACAGCGGCTTGTTTTGTTTCTTCCCAGGTATAGGTTTTGGCGTTGCCAGTAACGAAACTCTTGCTTCTATTTTCTAATTCGTTTATAAAGTCCTCATCCCAATCGTTTTCTGCCGTATTAATTTCATCCTCAACCATTGTATAAATGGCTTTCAGTTTTTTATCATCAGCCACTTGTAAATAGCTAACTAATTTTTCCCGGATAGCTGAAGTTGTCATAGCTCAATATTTTATTCACTTGTGTAAATATATAAATAAACTAAAAAAATACACGAATGTTATCGATTGTAAATGAAGATCAGGATTTGACAATTTTTAAAAAGTTGTCAAATCTAAGTACTACAACCCAATCCCTGTTCCATTAGGGAACAGCACATTCACACTAACCGGTAATTTCCCGGTAGCTTTCAATCGCCTGGTAATCACTTTTACTGCCGAGCGCTGTAAGTCATCGCTCATTTGATAGCAGGCTATTATAGCGCCACTTTTTTCTATGCCTGGTAAGGTTGCAATGGTATAAGGATTAGCAAAAATACAGGTTACCGAATTTTGGTGTTCGGCTAAATCGGTTATAAATTTTTTAACCTCGTTACTGTAGTCCAGCTTACTTTGCGGGCGCAGGCGGGTGTCATGTATACCTATAAAAACCTGGTCGTATTGGTGCCTTAATACTTCAAGCAATTGATTTAGCTGTATAGCAGGTGTGTTTTTGTCAACTCTGAATAGTTTACAGTTGGGGTACCATTTAGCTAACTCGTCCTGGAATGTGGTTTTTTGATCAACACCTATGCTGATTATTGCAGTTCGGGCCAATGGATCAAGCTGTAAGGAGGCAGGAGTGCCCTTTAAAACGGTTACGGCTGCATCGCTTAACTGCTGAACTAATTCAATAGCTGCCGGGCGGTTCAAATCTGCTTCAAGATGCACAGTTGAAACCGGATGAAAATTGGCTAATCCTGACCAGTATTTTGCAGCCAGCACTTTTTTAACCCGGGCATCAAATTCCTCTTGCGAAATTTGTCCTTTGCGTATTGCTTTGCGTATTTTTAATATGGCCGTTTCTGAATTTTCCGATAGTTCGATAATATCGTTCCCCGCCAAAAAGGCTTTTACCTCGGCCTCGCCGTTTGGAAAATATTTAGTAACCGCTTTCATTTCCATCGCATCTGATACCACCAGGCCCTTAAAGCCGAGCGAGTCTTTTAAAATGCCGGTAACAATTTTGCGGGATAGTGTTGAGGGTAAATTTTTTGTATTATCCAGTGCGGGTATATCCATATGGGCTATCATAATACCGCTTATGCCTGCTTTTATTGCCTCACGAAAGGGGTATTCTTCCAGCGAATCCAACCGCTTACGGGTAAAAGGTAATAAGGGTAGTTCAAGATGCGAATCAACATTGGTATCGCCGTGACCCGGAAAGTGTTTGGCCGTTGTTAAAAGGCCCGCATCCTGCATTCCTTTTAAATAGGCAATGCCTTTTTGAGCTACGTTATATTTATTATCGCCAAAAGAACGGTAATTAATAACCGGATTATTAGGGTTGTTATTCACATCCATATCCGGCCCAAAATTCATTTGCATGCCCAGGCGCTTAAAATCATAGGCTACCTGCTGTCCCATTTTATAGATCAGGTTATTATCCTGTATAGCGCCCAGGGTCATCTGGTAAGGATAAGAAATAGTTGAATCCAGCCGCATGCCTATTCCCCATTCCCCATCCATAGCAATAAGCAAAGGCACATTGGCTATTTTTTGGTATTTGTTGATCAGGTTAGCCTGGCGCACGGGTCCGCCCTGGAAAAAAACGAGTCCACCAATTTGCTGATCCTTAATAACATTGGCAACAGAATCTTCATAACGCTCTCCTTTATCTGTGTGCGCACGAACAAAAAATAACTGGGCAATTTTTTGGCGCCGACTAAGTTTATTAAAAACAGAATCAACCCAATGGTTCTGCCGCTCTAAGATTTGAATGTATTCTTCCCTTTGTGCAAAGCCGTGAAATGCTAATGTATTTAAAAAGATTAGAAGGAGATATTTGAAATACCGTTTGAAAAGTCGCATTAAAATCAAAAATAGTGTAAAATTCCGTTATCAGGCCCTTGTTTTTTTACAAAAATGGCAGAAGCAAAAAAATCAGGACAATTGTTTGACATTGAACAGGTTTTAATTTAATTTGGCGTACTAAAATCTGCCTGTATGAAAAAACTCCTGTTACTGGCTATCTGCTTGTTAATCACAAGTTTTGTGAGTGCTCAACAATATATTTTTGGGCCGCGCAGTGATTATGTTTTCGGTAGCTCCACAGAGTCAAAAATAGGAATTGAAGTTGGTACAAATATTTCAAATGTCACAGCTACTTCCAGCGGCATAAATTTTAATACTGCACCCGTTCATGGGTTTAATGCCGGGCTTGTATTTGAAATTCCTGTTTCGTCCACTGCAAGTATTGCGCCAGAGGCCCTATATTCTCAAAAGGGCTATATGGCTACAACACCAAGCGGAGGCTTCACCCAGAAAAATACATTTATTGATGTTCCGCTTTTGGTTAAATTTAAACTAAGCCCGATAGCCAGTTTATCCTTAGGCCCACAATTCTCTTATTTATTAACAACACAAAATACTTACAATCCAGGTTTTGTGGCACTAACCGAACATTATTACGAAAACAACAATATATCAACTTATTGGGACTGGGCAATGGGCCTTAGTTTTAATGTGATTCGTCATCTTGATCTTCGGGTGCGCTACACAATTGGCTTAACCCAAACCCCATCCAACGGGGATCTCTATGTACCTGACTACAGAAGCCAGGTTTGGCAATTTGGCCTTGGTTATAAATTTTAATCTTTCCCATTAATCCTTATTGAAAATTAATAGTCATATAGGCGGATTGCTGCTCACAATGTGGTTTTCCATTTAAACTTTTAATTAGTGTTTGCATTAACCTATTGACCCTATTTAAAGTTTGAAACCCTCCCTATTAATTTAAGCATATTTTCATCACCCTGTTTTTATTATACAGGTAAGCTTAGCTGGTGCTTTTTATAACAAAAAAAGAATGCAAGCTTATAAAGCACATTTATGCAAAATTTAATAAACGACCATCCCACAAAAAAAAATTATGATTTTATAGATGCTATCAGATGCCTTGCAATGATGAGCATTGTTGCCGAGCATAGCATTGGTGGCTATTCTTTTTCTGCCGGCTCTGCCAAATACTGGTGCTACATAGCCCTTGTCCAATTTGCCAAATTTGGTACCATTGCCTTTTTTATACTTGCCGGTTTTTTGATTAGCGAAAAATTTACCGATTATACGCCTACGCAATATATTAAACGCCGTTTTTCAACAACGTTCGGACCGTGGATATTCTGGTCGTTAGTTTATGTATTGGCGCTGGTAATTCATATACGTATAGTGGCCCGCATATACCACGATAATGAATTCAATTTAGCCAATATTCTTCATCAAATAAAAACGGTATATCTATACACCAATTATTGGTTTATTATTAACTTCCTTATCAGTATTACTATTTTACTGGTATTTAGCAAACACCTGTATTCTTATTATTTCGGTGCCGTATTGTTATTGTTTACGCTGTTTTATGCCGTAAATATTCATTATGAGTGGATCGATCCGAGTCATACCATAGCCATATTGGGTTTTGTTTTTTTCTTATGGCTTGGTGCACAATTACGCAAAAACTGGGAAATTATTGAAAGGCGGATAAGGCATTTTTCTTATCTCCCAATTATTCTTTTGATAATCATAACCTTTGGATTTTCGATCTATGAAATAACAGGATTAAACGGCAGCAGTAAAGACCCGCTCAATACTTTACGGTTTAGCAATATACTTTATTCGCTTGCAATTTTTGCTTTATTACTTAAGATAAGAACTTTCAAATTCACTACTTATCTTAATCCCCGTCAAACCACTTATGGGGTATACCTGGTTCATTATATAATCATTATTTTTTTACTGCCCGAGATATTTATCCATTTCAATATTCATGATTACCGCCTATCCACGCCTGCATTTTTTGCCTTTAAAACCTGCACATTTTTATTGGCGTGTATTTTATCATTTGGTTTGGTAATGGGCATAAGCAAAACCCGGCTCAGAAAATTGATAGGTAATTAATTTCTATTTTGTTAGTAGTGATTTAAGCCAGCGTTTAAATCTGCGGAGCGGTAAATTATGCTTGCGCCGTCTTTCGGCAATATTAAATTCGTGATTGAATGTAAATTCGTCAGCTTTCTTTTCGGCCAGGAAATATAGCGGGTGTTCCATTTCTACGATCTCTGTTAAAGGGATATTTGCAGATAAATTATTGGCTTGTGTTGTATGTGTAGCATTACCATTAAAACCGATATTGCTTACCAGGTTATAATTAGGCACGATACACAGGCTGTTGTTAAAGTAATTGGTAAAGCCCAACTGAAAATCCCAGGTATCAATTTTACCGGCTTTTAACTCTTTAAATATATGGTGCCAGCTTTCAACAATTAATGGGTCGGCAAAAATGTTTGCTAATTTTTCTTTAACATCATTTTCATTATACCGACTTAGCTCTTTATCATAGTCTTTCCAAACCCGCTTCCAGCTTGCCCAGCCCCAAACATGCGTAATATTTGAAAAATAATAAGTGGCGTCGCCCCATTTTTTTCCATGCTGAAAATTAGCGCCTGATATATGCCTTATCCGGGTATCCGGCCTGTATTTATCTAAAAGCGTATCACAAAACCGAAAGAAACTATTGGCCGGCAAGCAATCGTCTTCTAAAATTATACCCTCTTCTTCGTTATCAAAAAACCAGGTAATTGCTGATGATACCGCCTCTTTACAGCCGGCATTTTTTTCTTTAAATAAAGTTTTTAGCTCACAATCCCAATCAATGGCGGTGGCAATATCACGGGCTTGCTTACAATGTGTGGTATCATCCTGTACGCTCTGCCTGGGGCCATCCGCAGCAACATATAAACGAGCCGGCCTGGCTGCCTTTATCTGCTCGAATACTTTTTGGGTAGTATCGGGCCTGTTAAATATAATAAACAGTACGGCCGATTGAGTTTGATAATACGGAGTTGATGGGCTCATACTGCAAATATGTTCATTTTACAATTAAAATAAATAACAGGTATAATTTACCCGAAAAATTTGCATATTTAAGCATGAAAAGCAAAATAACTGAGGGGGAAACAACCTTACTATTTAAAGCGAAAATTTTAAATAAGTACGTTATAAAATACTATCGTTGTAACGAAACAGGTTTTATACAAACGGAAGAACCCCACTGGCTTAGCGAGGCCTACTCTTCGGCTATAACAAAGCTGGATGTTGGGCTACCCTATCGTAATATCATTTTATCGGATTCGATAGGAAGAGCGCTGGTAAAGAATTTTGATTATAAAGCCATGTTTTTAGATTATGCCGGTGGTTATGGTTTATTTACCCGTTTAATGCGCGATAAAGGATTTAATTTTTATAATACCGATAAATTTTGCCAAAACCTGTTTGCCGAATATTTTGACCTGGGCGATCTGCCAGCCGGTACGCCTTTTGAAGCTGTAACTGCGTTTGAAGTTTTTGAACATCTTACCAATCCTATGGAAGAGATCCGGCAAATGCTCAAGTTTTCTGATAACTTGTTTTTTACAACCGAGCTGCAGCCACCTAATTTGACTGATGCCGCCGACTGGGATTATTTTTCGACAGAAACTGGTCAGCATGTATCTTTTTATAATACCGAATCATTAAGCTATATAGCTGCCAAATTGGGTTATAATTTTTATTCGGACGGCACATTTATTCACCTGTTTACCAAAAAGGCATTTAAGGATAATCCTTTAATTCAACGCCGGGACAGCTTTTTATTAAGAAAAGCAAAGAAGCTGGTTAAGAAAACCGAAAGAAAAGCGTTGGGTAATATGGAAAGCCGGTTAATGACCGACTGGAAATACATTAAGGATAAATTAAATACTACCCGGCACTAAAAGTTTGCATATCAATCAGCTTTTTGTATAAGCCATTTTGGTTAATTAATTGCTGGTGGTTTCCCTGTTCAACAATTTTCCCGCTCTCTAATACGACAATAATATCTGCTTTTTGAATGGTGCTTAATCGGTGGGCGATAATTAATGATGTGCGGTTTTTCATCAGGTTATTTAAAGCATCCTGCACTAATTTTTCCGATTCGGTATCTAAGGCGGATGTAGCCTCATCCAACAACATAATTGGCGGATTTCTTAAAACCGCCCGCGCTATACAAATGCGCTGGCGCTGCCCACCGGAGAGTTTGGTTCCGCGATCGCCGATATTGGTTTGGTAACCCTGTTCGGTCTCTAAAATAAAGTTATGCGCATTGGCTATACGTGCAGCGGCTTCCACTTGTTCCGCGGTAGCATCAGCTTTACCGAAAGCGATGTTGTTATAAATAGAATCATTGAAGAGTATTGATTCCTGGTTCACAAAACCCATTAACGAGCGCAGCGAATGCATGGTAACCGATGCGATGTTTTTATCATCAATAAAGACTTCGCCCGATTTCGGCTCTATAAACCTGGGTATCAAATCCATCGTGGTAGACTTGCCACCTCCAGAAGGACCAACCAATGCCACCGTTTTTCCTTTGGGAATGGTTAAGTTGATACCGGATAAGATAGGTTTCTCATCATACGCAAATGATACATTTTTAAAGTGTATGCCTTCATGAAAATCATCAATTGTAACCGCATTTGGCGCATCTTTGATCAATGGTTTTTCGTCAATCAATGCCAATACCCTTTCGCCGGCTGCTATACCTGAATGGATGTTGCTGAATGAATCAGACATCGCTTTTGCAGGGCGCATTATTTGTGAAAACAATGCAACATAAGTAATAAAAGCTTCAGGTTTTAGTGATGTAGGGTCGTTAATAAATATGAGGTGTCCCCCATATAATACGATACATGAAACCATTAGTATACCAAAAAACTCGGACACCGGCGAAGCCAATTGCTGGCGCCTTGCCATTGATTTTGTTATTGACGAATATTGCCTGTTCTCTTTATCAAATTTGTTTTTTATAAATTCTGTAGCATTAAATGCTTTGATAATTTTTATACCGGATAATGCTTCGTCCAGGTAACTTATCATGTTCCCATAAGTTTGCTGCGACGCGATGGCCTGAGCTTTAAGCCGTTTTACAATTTTTGCAATTACAAAAGCAGAAACTGGTATGATCAATAGCGAGTACAAAGTAAGGCTGGCCGAAATTGCAAACAACCATATCATGTAGGCTATTAATGTTAATGGCTCTTTAAAGACCACCTGTAGGGTGCTTGTTACTGAAAATTGAACTACTTGCACATCTGATGCAACTTTAGAAATAATATCGCCCTTACGTTCATTATTAAAAAACCCAAGATGCAGGTTCATAACATTATTAAATACCGCTCTGCGGAAATTCAGCAGGGTATGCACCCTTAAATTTTCCATTGTGCGTTGTGACAGGTACCTAAAAAGGTTTGACAATAAAGCTGAAATAATAATTGTTCCGCATACAAATTGCAACGTGCCCCATTTGCCATAAGTATTTAGCATATATTGCACGTAATAGTTAAATGTAGCCATTATATTAAATGCTTGCGGTTTTGGGCCAAGCGGTACAATTTTACTTTGCTGAGAAAATAAAGTTTGTAGTAATGGCGCCAATAAAGCCAAATTAAGTGTGCTGAATATTACCGAAAATACCGTAGAAAGAATATAGGGAATAGCAAACTTTTCAATTGGTTTGGCAAAGGAAAGCAGCCGGAAGTATGTCTTCATTAAAAAAATATATAAAGGGCAAATTTAACAGTAATTAATGAATTAGCGTTATTGCATTATATTACAGCTATAAAGTTTACAATTAGGCTATAAATAAGACTTTTGTACTATGGGCTACATAGGTGTAAAGGGCATTGATGAGATAACCCCATCGGGGTTAAATGTCTATAGAAAGAATATTAAGTTGTTCATCAGGTGCCGTAGGTACCGAACTTAAGTTGCGTACCGATGGCACGCTAAGCTTCTTTTTTTTATTTTTCTACAGACATTTTGCTCCTAACGGAGCATTTTTTGTCTAATATCTTTCGCTAAAGATTTCTCTCCGCACCATGTACAATATCATAATTCGACGCAATATATTGTTAATTATAAATAGGCCTGCACTGCCTGCCATACCGCATCTAAACCTACATTGCCTATGCATGGATGCGGGTCGGTTTTGGCGGTTATAAATTTACAGGCCCAATTGCAATAGTAACAGTCCATTTTGTAGTAAACGCATAAAGGTTTGCTTAACATATATTCCGGGTAGGGGGCAAAGCGGCCAAAGTGACCACCACCCAAAATACAAACGGCTTTGGTTTGGGTCGCGGCTGCAATATGAACAGCACTTGTTTCGTTGGACACAATAAAATCGGCGTTACCTATCAGATCAATCAACTGTGGTAATGATGTTTTGTTAATGAGATTAATTACAGTTCCTGTTGGCAAATTTTCCGTAAGATAATTTCCGATATTAACCTCGGAAGGGCCCCCTGCTAAATAGATTGTTTGCACAGTTTGCGTGCTTATCAGTTTTATCAGTTCCAAAAATTTTGCGGGTTCCCAATTGCGTTTGGGTATGCCGGCCCCGGGAAATATGACAATACCTTTTTGGCTGGTTTGGTTAAATGGAATAGTGGGTCCGTACAGTTCAACAACCTGCTTTAAAATACTTTCAAAATAAAACCGGTGCTTGTCAAATTCAAAAGAAATGCTTTCAGGCAACAACAATTTTTCGGTATAAAAGCGGTCGGTTTTAACTTTATATTTTGGAAAGATCCGTTCGGTATCGCCTTCAAAACCGATGATCTGTTTAGCAGCAGTGAGGCCCGCCAATCCGTCGGTAATAAACGTGCGGGTATAGGTTGGCTGTAAAACGGTTTGGTAGTTCCTGCAGAATAACGCCCACCCTAATTTAAGTGTTTTTAGGGGCGAGTGATAGTCATCGGAAGGGATGAAGAAAAACCGGTTAACAAAAACGGCATCATAAGTTAAGGCGATATCCCTGCATAACGTGCTTCCCAATAAATCCAGCTCGTAGTTTTCATATTGTTTAGCGCGTTTAACAGCTTCGATGAAATTCCTGAAAAGAATGTAGTCGCCAATTGCATCTGTTTTAATGATGAGTAACCGCTTTTTGGGCGAACGGTATTTTGCAAAAAACCTAAACAGCAACGGTAGCTTCAATAAAATAAAGCGTGTTAATCTGAACAGGTTACGATTTTCGCTTGCCAATGTGATGTTTTTAGAAGTTAATGTTATTTTACCTGCGGCATTGACTTCCGCTTTTTTTCAGATAGTCGGCCTTTTAATTGCCTAAACATATAGCGCGCCCAATTAATGAAACCATGATTTTTAAATATAACTTTTGCTTTATCCAGCTCCAGGTCACGGTCAATGTTAGCCGATGACACACCAGTATGGTTAAAGTTGGCTATGGTCAGATCGACATAATAAAAGGTAAAATTTTTGTCGCTCCAGGCCCGCATGTTTAATTCATGATCGGCCGATATCCTGTATTTGGTATTGAAACGGTATTTATCAAAAACCTCTTTAGGATAGATTATAGCCTGGTGGCAAATTGCGCTTTTTGAATGCTGGTAGGCAGAGATCTTCCCCCTGAATTTTTGGCCGTCCAATAAAACGTTACCATAATAAATTAAGGAATGATCCTTCAATTGGTAGGCGAGTTTTGAGAAATCATCAAATAATACATCATCTGCACCTAAAAAATACACCCAATCGCCGGTAATTTTATCCAACCCGGTATTCATTGCATAATAAATACCCGCGTCTTTTTCGCTGTGCCAGTACGCTATTTTGTTGCTGTTTGCCTGGATAATTTCGACGGTTTTATCGCTGCTTTTTCCATCGATAATAACAATTTCAATATTAGGGTATTGCTGGCGGTAGATGCTATCCAGGCAGTTTTGAAGGATATCTTCTACATTGAGCGTAACAATTATAATCGAAACCTTTGGATCGCTATGAATATTGGCAGATGAATGGTCGCTCATGTTTAATTAATAAACCATAGTTTAACCGCTACAGCTAAGGGCAAATATAATGAAAGAATGCGGCTCACTGATAAATAGCGGCTATTGACTTACCGGAAAACGCATTAAAAACAACGGATATTTCGAAGGAGGCACCTACGGAGCCTATTATTAGGTTTTATTTTTTCTATAAACACGAAACTCCTGCGGAGTTGATTTGCCAAGTACTTATGGGATCTTTTATTGCATCCTAATTTAGGCTCCGTAGGTGCCTCCTTTGCGAGATAGGTGACGAGATTTACCGTGCGCCGTACAAATTTTTTGTTTTCACTCCCCAAATCTGGCTATAAATATAGTTGAGCCTGTTTAGCTTACTTTTTTTGCGGATATAGAATATAGATTTTCGGTATTTAAAAAGCAGGAAACTCAATTCAAACGAAACATAACTATTTACACGCCTCGAAAATGCATCATAAAATGTTTTTATCAATCCCGGATCTCTGTTTTTCGGAAAGGCCGCGCAATGGCCAAGCCATTGCTGGATACGGATAATTTTTTGAACAGATGATTGTTTATACCTATCCCCCCTCCCTTTTTGGCGTAGCATATTGGTGTCGCTATTATCGTGCTGGCGGTATTGGACCAGGCATTGTGGGATAAAATCTATCCTGCCTACGTTGGTAGCTACGTAAGCCAGCCACCAATCATGAAAATAGCTTTCTCTTAACGGTAAGGCATCGTTAAGCAGTTCGCGCTTCATGAGTATGGCATGACCGGAAACACAATTAAAAAACAGGAAAACTTCGGGCTCGCTGCCGCAATAAAAGTTCATTTTATCGGATACCCTTTTACCCAT
>Ga0207032_1130_pt1 | contig 20498 bp, 16 predicted proteins | sample Alteio_BWMinCont_38_FD_153308 | JGI IMG/M metagenome (GOLD analysis project Ga0207032, IMG submission 153308) | Enriched cells from forest soil in Barre Woods Harvard Forest LTER site, Petersham, Massachusetts, United States -... | ecosystem: Environmental > Terrestrial > Soil > Temperate forest >... | reverse complement strand
AAATGCCGAATACCATTCCTCAGGCTGTAACCCAGGAATTGCTTGAAGAAAAATACCAGATCGGGGCTGCCCGTTCCCTGGCCAATTATTCATTTTATATCGGGGCAACCAATACCAATCTCGACGAAATAAAAAAGACAGATAAAAGCCGTGTCTGTGGGGTTAAAATCTTCGCTGGATCAAGTACCGGGAATATGCTGGTAGATGATCCTGAAACGCTGGAAGGCATCTTTTCAGAATGTGATCACTTGATTGCAGTTCATTCAGAAAATGAAGAAATTATCAGACGTAATCTTGAAATATTCAAACAACAGTTTGGCGATAACATTCCCATGAAGGCACATCCGGCTATCCGGAGTATTGAAGCATGCTTTACTTCTTCAGAAAAACTGGTGAATATGGCTAAAAGATTCGGAACCCGGCTTCACATCCTGCATATAAGTACTGCCGAAGAACTGGCTCTGTTCAGGAATGATATTCCACTTAAAGAAAAAAAGATTACAGCCGAAGCATGTGTGCATCATCTCTGGTTCGATGCTTCTGATTACGATAGGCTTGGCGGCCTTATCAAATGCAATCCTGCTATTAAGGAAGCAAGACATAAGCAGTCCATATTGAAAGCAGTGCTTGACGGGACAGTTGATATTATTGCAACAGACCATGCCCCTCATACCTGGGAAGAAAAACAAAATTCGTATCTGCAATGCCCATCCGGACTGCCGTTGGCTCAGCATTCTTTGCAAATGATGCTCGATTTCTATGCTGGAGGTAAAATAACTCTGGAGCAAATTGCAGATAAGATGTGCCATGCGCCGGCAGTATGTTTTAAAGTTAAAGAGCGTGGGTATATCCGTGAAGGGTACAAAGCTGATCTGGTTATGGTTGATATTAATAAGCGTTACAACGTAGATAAATCAAATATTTATTACAAATGCGGATGGTCTCCATTGGAAGGCCATCGTTTTAGTTCTACCATTATATCTACCTATATCAATGGGCATTGCTCTTATCAGGAGGGGGCATTTTTTGATGAGAAGATGGGCGAGAGGCTTTTGTTTGATGTTGCTTAAACATTGTCATTCGCTATAAATATTCATCGAAAACATTTTAATCTTTTGGTTTTGTAAAAGGGAATGTTAGTTTTGCTTTTATATTATTTAAATACGTCAAACCGGCGAACACATGAAACCATTGAAAAAACTTTTTTTTACCGCGATATTATCTGTGACATGGTCTTGTGCCAGTGCGCAAGTCACATATGATTACCATGTCGGGTTACAGTCAACTTTCCTAACATCCGATAGTATAAAATCCACCCCCGGGTTTGGGATTGAGTTTGGAGGGCATTCTGAGGCTAAGATCAGTCCCCGTTTTGATTTTATTTCCTCAACTTCTATTTATTTCTCCCAGTTTAATGTAACAGGGTATAGCTTTATCGCCTCTTTAACATCTTTTGATACTTCGTATTCCAATACTGCAGAAACGTACTATAAAGTAGGGCTGAATTATTCATTAGGGGCAGCATTTTATATTATTCCTGACAAATTCAGTGTATCCGCAAGTATAGCCGCAGCAGCGAATGATATTGTATACACAGGAACTAACCAGGATAATTTTATTGGCGCGCACCGTGGGAATTATCCGGCAGCCAGGGCAGGAGATCTTGCGGGGTTTAATATCGATTATGGTCCGAGGGTCGGCCTCAGGTACCGGCTTCCTAAAGTCGCTTTTTCTTTAGAGTATTTTAAAGGCTTTGGGAACATAACACCTAATGACAAATTCAGAACAACAATGAATGATGTGGTTTTAGGCATTCATTTCTTTATCAGGGAATATTCAATTGCTAAACCTTACCAAAACAAACTTTCAAAATGAAAAAACTGATATACATCCTTACAATCTTTATATCTGCCGGATTTTCAACCGTAAACGGACAAAATCACGGAACGGTAAAACTGGACAAAGGCAGCAAACTGCTTAAAGCCATTAGTGTAAATAACGGCCTTGTATTGTTTACCGGAAATGAGTTTTACTTCACCAAAAAGCTGGATTGGAAAATCAGTTATTACGCACCGCACTTAACTACAAGATATAGTGTTCCTGTGCCTAACCCGAGTATTAAATCATTGAATAATTGTTATTTCGTTGTTTCACCAAGCGGCGCCAATGTATATTTTATAAGAAGGGGCGCTGGTGGTTTATTAGGTTCCAGGAATACCCAGAATATTATGCATATTGACAGTTCAGGCTTTTCAAATACGATGCCGATGAAAGGTGAGCTTAAGTACGATCAGGTAAATGTTGTATTTGCAGATGATACATACCTGTATTACGTGACCAAAGAAAAAGATAAAACAACCCATAACAAACATGCTTTCCCGAAACTTCAGTTTGTTCGAGTGGGCATTAAAGACAAATCTGTTTCAAAAGTTATGCTGGCACTGCCAGACCCAGACCCTGATGCTACCGAATGGTCTTATCTGGGTCATACCAAGGTTGTATCCTATTTTGTAAGCCGAACATTGAATGATGAAACCTATAAAAGTCAGAAATTCAGAGTGGCTGTTATTGATCATGATGGAAAACTTCAGGACGATTTCAAAATAGATGTTGATTTAAAGAATGGGCGATTCCTTCCGGAATACAATTATTGCGGAACTGAAGGCACGCATGAAGTGGATAATCATAATATAAAAGTCACAACATATAGTAATACCACTTACACTGGTAATGGCACTTCGATGACTACTACAACTGTAGTATATAGTCCGTATCCTGAAGCTTACGGAAATATCATGTTGGATCCATATACCAATGGTTTTTATGTATATGGCATTGCAGGACCAAGCGGCGCTGCTCAAAAATCAGGGAAACATAAGAAAAAGAGCGACGATCCAACTCCAACCAATTATTTTGTTTTCAAATTTGACCAGGATGGCAAGCAGGTATGGGCCAGTGAAAACAAATTGATAGGGATTGGTGATTATTTTAAAGACAAAGCCGGTTTCTCATCCAGGCAGGTCACATTAAGCTATGGCGCCCAGGGGAACCTGAGATTGCAGGCTTTTGCCGCTAAAGATGTGTCCACCAATGAAATTAATGCTCAAACAGGTGCTTATGTTACGGGGTATGCTAATTCATTTGATAACCCCGTTCGAACTATAGACCTTGGTAGCTGTCATAAGGCCGGCGATAAAATGGAGATCAATAAGTTTTTATCTAAAACAGATAAGGGCGATTATTCTCAACTGAATTTCAGGATGTTGACCAACAATGTTGTAGTACAGAATTATTTTCACGATGCCAGACTGGAAATGTATGATTTTGGAGATGAATAAGAATCTTTGAGGTAAAGTCATAAAAAAAGGCTGTCTTATTCGGGCAGCCTTTTTTTATGGTATTCAATACTATTTATTACTTGCTTTGTACAATTGTATAATCCATAATATGAGGAAATATAAAAAGATAAGCCCTGCTATAAATCCGAGAATTGTAAACAATATTCCAGGGAGAGAAGCCGCTGCAAAGAGCGCTGCTATGACGTATAATAAGATACTTATCAATAAAAATACAATCCACATGACAAGTAGATTAGAATCTGCAAAAGGGAGGTCTTTATGTGCAGCGGTGCGTGAGCCTGCATTTCTTAGTTTCTCTATTTTATTTACTACATGAGAAGCTGCAGCAACAAGAATTGGTTTGTTAAATTGTTTTCTGATAGATGCTATTGCAGGATTTGAATTCTTTTGTTGTTGAAAAACAGGGATTTGAACGTGGGCAGAAGGGGTGCCTGGCAAATTATCCTGTTGGCCTTGCAAACTGTTTTTTGGCGAGCTTTTAGTATTATCTGAGAATGGAAGGATTGCAACTTTTTGTCCTTCAAGTTGCTGTGCATATAGCATTTTGTTTACACCTGAATTTGATGAACTAATGCTGTTTTTGTTCATGCTGCATGATGCAATGAAAAGACTGCATGAGACCAGGGCGAGGTAAAGTAATTTTTTGGATTTCATTTTTTGTTTTTTTTAGCTTTTCTTAAAATGTTTTGGCGAAACTAAATAAAATAAGACTCATGCCATTTACTATTTCAATAGTTTGTCTTTTTTGGATAAGAACGATCAATATTTTTAGGCCGCCTGTTGGTTATCAACAACAGTTCGAAATAAAAGTTTAACTTTCGGAGATGCACACCAGAGGTAACCATCAGCTTGTTAAATATTGTTTCAGTGTACTGTGTATGGTTATTTTTTTTGAGACCTTTTTTATTTTTCAAGGTTTGTGTCAGCAAAGCCTTCCAAATACGATTCATGCAAATTTTATATCTGGCAAGATAAAATTTGATGGAAACCCGTCTGATTCCGCTTGGCAATCTGCGCAGCGAATCAGTAATTTTACCCAACGTGAACTGGACTTTGGCAAACCGGCAACACAAAAAACAGAAACCGCCATCCTTTATGACAAAAGTAATTTATATATCGGTGTCTGGTGTTATCAAAATCCTGAAAATGTCATTGCGTCCAAATACTTACAGCGCGATTTTGATTATTTCACTGATGATAATTTCCAGGTACTCATTTCACCGCTTAACGACCATCGAAACGGCTATTTGTTTGTAATAAACCCCAATGGGGCGCGTACTGATGTGGAGATAAGCGGGACAACTTCGAACCAGGATTGGAATGGGGTTTGGGATGCTAAAACGACTAGAACTTCCGAAGGCTGGTTCGCCGAGATCGTTATTCCTTTTAATACTTTTCAGTTCAGGCTCGATACTGCTCATGGGTGGGGAATAAATTTTGAACGCGATATTCAATGCACCAAAGAAATAGATCTATGGCAAGGATGGAGTAGGGACTATGACATTACCAATATACCCACTGCCGGAATTTTATCTGGAATCAAAAACATTGGTTATTCAAGGAATTTCGAATTGAAGCCCTATGGCCTTGCCGGATTTGAAAATGATCCGGATGCAGGGAAGAATTATCTCACAAAAATTGGCGGAGATTTGAATGTGAACCTTTCCCCAACCTTGAAACTTAACCTGACTGCAAATACAGATTTTGCACAGGTAGAAGCAGACCAGATACCCGTGAACTTAACGCGTTTTAATGTGCTTTATCCTGAAAAGAGAGAATTTTTCCTTGAAGGGAATAACTATTTTCAATTTGGACTCGGCAATAGCAGTTACCTTTTTTATACCAGGCAGATAGGCTTTGAGCAGCTGACACCCGTTTCTGTTATTGGCGGTGCCCGATTGTTCGGAAAAATGGGCAGCAGCAATGTCGGCGCGCTTAGTCTTGAAACAGGTTCCAGAGATTCCATACCGGCAACCAATAATACGGTTGTACGTTATAAATATGATATTGGCAGCCAGTCTTATATCGGGGCTATAATGACGTCTCACATCAATAATATGGATGCCAACCAGGTCGTGGGTATTGACGGGCAATATGCAACCTCTACGTTTCTGAAAGATAAAAACCTGAGCATTTCTGGGCAAATTGCCGAGAGCATTGATAATTACAAAGCCAAAGATAATTCACTGACCTACAAGGCGGGATATAGTTATTTGAATGATCTGTTTAGTAGTTATGCAAGCATGAGCAGCATTCAGCAAAACTTTAATCCAGCCCTTGGCTTTTTATACAGGAACAATTATAACGCAATAAATGGAAGCTTTGATTATCAACCAAGATGGTTCACTAAATATGGAGTTCAGAAACTTGATATCAGCCCGATTACCTTTTCATATTTCACAACCCAAAGCACTGGCAAGCTTGAATCATGGAATAATGAAACACGTCCCCTTGGAATTGCATTTAAGGACGGCAGCTGGTTTGAATTCAACCTTTACCAGTCTTATGACCGGGTTGATAATGCTTTCTCTTTAAACAGTACCACAATCATCCCGGCCGGGATGTATCACATGCACAATACAGAATTCATTTATACAACAAGCAATGCCAAAAGGGTCTGGGGATTGATCGGGTACAATTGGGGTACTTACTACGGAGGTACTATTCAAACCATTACAGCCTCAGGGGGCATCAATTTTTCCAGGCATTTTAATATGAATGCAGATTATGTTTACAATTATATCCAGATTCCTTCAGCCAAAATTCCTGTGAAGGAATTAGATCCTTATATTAATTACGCGTTCAGTACCCGGCTGGATATTTCTGTTTTCACACAATGGAATACCCTGAATAATATTTTACAATATAATTTCAGACTGCACTGGATACCTGCTATTGGCACAGACCTTTATGCTGTATATGACATGGGCTATAATAACCTGAATAACATAGATTACGCACGCCCGCAATCAACTGAGGGCGTCGTGAAATTGATCTGGAGGTTTGTGTTTTGAGATCTTAGAGTTGGCAACTTTCGGAAAGTTGACAACTCTGATAATCAAAACGCTATCTCAAACACCTCACTCTCCTCCACAAATTCATTTGTATTTCTTATATCAACCTCATCTCCCGCCTGTATAAAAAACACATCATCCCGATCCAGCAACCGACTTGAATTCAAGGTGTCAAGATTTACATTCCCGATAACATAATTTAATTCAGGGCTGTTAAATGACTGTTCAATAGATTCAAAAGGCAAAGATGAAACAGGAATAGAAGAAGGGAAACGGCAATACAGTTTCATCAATATATTTGGCTCATAATTCAGAGACGCTTCCTGCTGTGTTTTCTTGTATTCATACTGGTAATGATAGCTGATTGCTGAGATATCTGATAGTACTGCAGAGGCAGTTGGGAAACTTCCTGCCCCCTTTCCTGAAAAGAATTGTTTGTCAGAAAATACTCCTTCAACTGAAACGCCATTATATTCAAAATCAATATTGTACAAAGCGTGATTTGCAGGGATAAATCGAGGAATAACCCAGATTCCTAATGATTTACCGATTTTGCGGGCATGCGCTACGAGTTTGATTTTAAATCCTTTCTCTTTGGCATAACGTATGTCGCTGTCTGATATGTTGTTAATACCATATTTGAAGATCTGATCAGGCTTGATAAACAAACCAAAAGCATGCGCCGCCAGCAGAGACAATTTGTACCGCGCATCAAAACCTTCAACATCCAATGCAGGGTTTGATTCTGCAAAGCCAAGTTGTTGTGCTTCAGCCAGTACTTCTGCATAATCTTTTCCTTCATTGTACATTTTGGTAAGGATAAAATTGGTTGACCCGTTTACAATTCCTTCAATAGAATTGAGCAGATCATTGTCATAATATTCTTCCAGGTTACGGATGACCGGGATGCTTGCACAGGCAGCGCCTTCGTATAAAAATGGCACATCAAATTGCTTTTGCAGTTCGAGCAATTCCTCAAAATGTTCTGCGATCATTTTCTTATTAGCTGATACCACTGCTTTGCCTTTTCGCAAGGCATAGCTCACAATTTCAAAAGCTGCATCCGCATCGTCGATCAATTCCACAATAACATTGATCGTTTCATCATTTAGAATTTCATACTTATCAAAAGTGAAATAGGATGCCGGAACCGGGCGCTCTTTGTTCTTGTCCTTTACGCAAATACGTGCGATATTGGCCTTAAGGCCGTGGGTATGTTCCAGGACATCATAGAGTCCTTTACCCACGCAGCCAAAGCCGAAAAGTCCGATGTTTAGTTTTTGTTTCATAATAATCAGGAGTTAGGGGTTAGTAGTTAGGAGTTAGTGAAAACCACAAACCCGATACAGCCCCTAATGTTTTAATTTTTGAATCTTTTAATTTTTTAATTCCACTTCTGCCTTCACTTTTTCTAAGGCATTTTTAATGTCTTCAATCAGATCATCGGCATGTTCAATACCGACAGAAACTCTTATTAGTGAATTCTTTACGCCACTGGCAAGCCGCGTTGCTTCAGGAATGGATTTGTGGGTCATTTGTGCCGGGTGACAGATCAGACTCTTGACGCCACCAAGGCTTTCAGCGAGATGGAATAGCTTAGTGGTGGTTACAACTTTTTCTGCGGATACTATCGTGTCTTCTTTTAAAGTGAAAGAGACAACACCGCCAAATAATTTTTGTTGTTTTTTTGCGATTTCATGATTGTGATGGCTTGCCAATCCCGGGTAAAATACAGTATCAACAGCCTCATTCTCAAGAAGAAATTCAGCCAGTTTCTGAGCCGTTTCCGATTGTTTTTGAATCCTGAGTGTTAGTGTTTCAATACCGCGAATGGTCAGCCATGAATCGAATGGTCCGAGGATTCCACCTGATGAGTTTTGAATAAATTTGATCTTTTCAGCAAGGTCCTGGGTATTGACAATCACCACGCCGGCAATGACATCACTATGTCCCGCAAGGTACTTTGTGGCACTGTGAATGATGATATCAGCACCAAGATCAATGGGGGTTTGCAGGGCAGGAGAAGCAAAAGTATTGTCGACTACAAGATAAGCGCCATTCTGATGTGCGATTTTGGCAATGGTTTCAATATCAGATATTTTCAAAGTTGGATTGGTTGGGGTTTCAATCCAGATGAATTTTGTTTTCGGAGTGATATTGTCAATAATATTATTGATATCAGTGGTGTCCACATAATTCACCGAAATTCCAAATTTGGAATAGATATGTGTGAATATCCTGTACGTCCCGCCATAGATATCATCCACGGCAAGAACCTCGTCTCCTGCACTTAATAGTTTGATTACGGCATCAATAGCAGCCAGTCCGCTGGCGAAAGCAAAGCCTGCTTTACCGTTTTCCAGCGTGGCTACAAGGTCTTCGAGCACTTTACGCGTCGGATTATTGCTTCGGGCATAATCGAAGCCTTTGTGAACGCCTGGCGCTTCCTGCTCGAAAGTGGATGTCTGGTAAATAGGGGTGGAGATGGCACCGGTGAGCGGATCAACCGGGATGCTGTTTAAAATTCTGGTTTCTTCTTGCATAAATTGTTAATTTTTAAAGGTTTAAAAAGTTAATAAAATATGCAGCGTTGCAAAAAATGCGTTGGGATAAGAAGCCCCTTCTCACCGGAAAATAATTGCCTCATCTTTGTCCTTCTTCGCACTGAGAAGGACACAGATATGCTTGCAAATACGTTCCGACAAGGAGAGCGTATTTGCCAGAAATCAAATAAAATTGTTTTTGGGGCAAATGTCGTTCTACTTATCTAACCTCCAATTTTTGAATCCGGAGGTAGGATTTAGCACCTTCTGCCACAGAATCTCACTGTAACAGGGTTGCTAAGGCTTCACAGGGCCTAATCCCTCTGCCTTTCTTGATAAGCTGCAAAATGTAAAATATGAATTACTCAATTGTAATTCGGTTGCAAAGGTAAGGGGAAAGATTTTATATTTCCAAATATTGGAAGAAAATTATTTTATTAATCCGGATCAGGTTTATCTTTTAAATGTACCAGCCAAATAATAAATGTTATGATGAAACCAATAAAAAGAAATGGTATAGCGATTTCAAGAAGAAGGAATGATAAATATGCTATAATGTTTAGAAAAAGGAGCAATAAAGAAGAAGAAAGGAATGTGGTCCATAATAATAACCTGCTTTTTGAAGCTTCTGATATATCTTTTTTATTCTTATTTATTAACCATCTTATAAAGAATACTAAAAATGCGATACTGAAAATAGCAAAGCCTATTGATAATAAAGGTAATAAAGGCGAATAAGGATCCATTAATAGAGCTATTGTAATAGAAAAAACAAGAAAGAAAATCCATAACCAGAAGTCCAATTTTAGAGATTTCTTAGTGTCAATTGATTTACTTGATTTCGGTAAGTTTGCCAGCCACATTACAAAAAAAACTATTGCAACTATCAACATCGATGGCAAAAGAAATAAAAAAATAATGCTGAATAAAATGTTTGGATTGGTTAACGTTAATACTGCATAAGACAATAGTCCAATAAGCAAAAAGAACAAGGCAAGCTGTAAATATGAATTATGGGGTTTATCGTCAGATGGTATCCCATCTTCTGCAATATTTGAATGTACTGCAGTAATTTGTTTCAACCTATTCTGTAATACAAATGGAAGTGATGCAAATTTTAGATTTTTGGTATGTAAAGCAATTTTTTGGGAGATAGACCTTATCGAAATAAGATGCAAGCTATTCGATATTGGCATACTTAAAGTATCTTTAATACCTAGATGCCCAAAGTCCCTATTTCTGGCTAGTTGGTGATCAGAATCATTAGTCAGAATTTGGGCTGAAATCAGTTTCTGAGCATTGAGTTGCTGATTGCCTGAATGGTATTTAACGGTATTACAGGCACCAAAAAACACACATGCAAAACAGATAAGCATATATGGAAAAATTCTCAAAGTTGCCGGTTCGTTCTTGTTATGACGTTATGCAGTCATCAAAGGTTAGGAAATTTCCTAAGAAACGAAATCCGTTTGTAATTCTCCTTTTATGACATTGAATCTTTTTTTAATTGGTTTTAGTAAGTTTTAAAAATTAGTTGTAGTTTTGCAACTATTATTTAATATGATTGTTGATAGTGTCAACTAAATTATAAAATTATGTCAATAGCGTTTCAAATGGGATCTGCCCTTCATGCCATCGGTAAAAAGATGCGTGTTGAATTTTTGGATGAGTCAATGATCATTCTTCCCAACCAGTTTGGGTTGCTTAACTATATTGCAATGGACAAAGATGTGATTCAGACGGAACTGGCCACCTTATTGGACCGGGACAAATCAGCTATTCTCAGGGAAATTGATGTTTTAGAGGAAAATGGCCTCGTAAAACGAGTAAATGATGCCGTAGACCGCCGAAAAAAATTTGTCATCATCACAGAAAAGGGACAAAGAGTATTAAAAAAGGGTGGCATTTTAATAGATAAGCTCATGTCAAAGCTCATGGATGGCCTTCCCGAAAGCGAAATTGAAAGTTTTAAGAAAGTCCTTTTGCACCTGGAAGCAAAATCTAAGTTATAGTTCAAAATAGCAACCTTACCTCAATCTTTATTTTTTTTATAATTTATAAAATATATCAGGGCCTCAAACGACTATAACAATATAGTTGACAAAATCAACCTTTACAAATATCAACAGTATTAATTATCAATATAAAACATGTCTCTTCTAAAGCATATAAAAATAACAGGGGTGGGGCTTTTGGGCACTTCTTTCCTTTTATTTACATACAATACATCAGCGCAAGATGTAAAATCATTCTCGCTCAAAGACGCAGTTGCATACAGTCTTCAAAACCACCCCAGTACTATTACTTATAGTAATGATTTAAAGGCTGCTAAACAGAAGTCTATAGAAGCATTGTCTGCTTATCTGCCACAGGTAAGTGGGACAGGTACATTGGATGATAATATTCAACGCCAATACACTATTATCCCCGCAGGGACATTATCGCCTCAGGAAATAAAATTGCAGCTGGGTACCCAATACCTAACCAATCTATATGGAGAGGCAGATCAGGTCATATACGACCAGACCCTGATAAACAGCCTGAAAGCAAATATCCCCAATATGCAAATAGCGGTTCTTAAGAAACAAAAGAATGATGATGACCTTGTATATAACACAGCGACAGCTTATTACCAGGTGCTTATATATAGAGAACAGGAAAAACTGCTTATTGAAAACGAAAAAAAGCTTTTGGAAATATTAAACATCCAAAAACTGCAGCTTGACAAGGGAGTTATTAAAGATGTTGATTATGAACGGACAAAGGTTAATTACAACTCCATCCTTTCTCAAAAAAAAATGGCCCAAACCAATATAAAGCTTTCACTGAACCAGTTAAAAAATGCAATGGGTTTGCCATTGGATTCCAGGATTGCAATATCCGATTCTTTAAATGCAGATAAAGACATTTCACTTAATGGCGCGTCAACCAATTTCGAAGAAAAACAGGCTTTAGATTATAAAATCCAATTTCAAAACCTGATGCTGCAGCAAATTGATTTAAGCAGAAAGCAGGCCGCTTTTCTTCCGACTTTAAATGGATACGCACGTTATGGAGCCCAGGCACTTGGAAATGATTTTAGCCAACAGTACAATTCATTTTACAACTATTCTGTAATTGGGTTAAAATTGAACGTTCCTGTATTCAGCGGATTCAGAAGGTATAGTCAGGTAAAACAGAGTGAATTAAGTTTGTCAAATGCCAGAATAAACCTCGGTATCAGCTCTGATAATCTTAAGCTTCAGATGCTTAATTCCAACGCCAAATTGCTGAGTTCGTACGAGAACCTTAGTTCTAATAAAGAAAACCTTGATCTGGCCAAAAATGTATTGCAGACCACCACATTACAATATCAGCAGGGTGTGGCATCAGCATCTGACCTGCTCAATTCTGATTACGCACTAAAAGAAGCACAATCAAATTACATCAATTCATTTTACAATTATCTTATCTCTTCGTTGGATGTTCAGAAGACGCAAGGGACTATTAAACAATACATTAATCAATTATAAAACATTATTATGAAAAAGAGGATTATACTCATTTCTTCCATTTTATTGATAGCTGTTCTGGTGGCTTTTACACTTGTTAAAAACAAAAAAGCGATCAATGCCAGCAATAAGGTAGTAGACCGCTCAGCCATACCCATACCTGTTTCAGTAATATCTGCTTCAGATCAAACCGTAAATGGTTCATTTACACTTCCCGCTATCGTGCAGCCTGAGGAGCAGGCTGATATCAGTATCAATGCGACAGGTAAGTTAAAATCGTTGGATATTGATCTCGGTTCGCATATTATTAAAGGAGAAGTAATCGGAACCGTAGATAACAGTCTTAAAGAACTTAACCTGGCTTCGACCCAATTGTTGCTTGATAAGTACAAGGTTGATTACCAAAAGTATAAGGAGTTGTATGCAGGCAAGGCAGCCACTGAGACAGACTATAACAATGCCAGATACAATTATGAAAATACAAAGGTTCAGCTGGCACAAATAAAACAACAGATCGCTGATGGTCTTGTGGTTGCGCCGGTGACCGGTACTGTTGTAAAGAAAAATTTTAACGCGGGTGAATTTGTAAATACCGGTGCAAAAATAGCGCAGGTGGTTGATGTTTCCAGGTTGAAAGCAAATGTAATGGTAAGCGAAAGAGAAGTCTACCGCGTAAAACCAGGCACTCCGGTAACTTTAACCTGCGACATATACCCAGGTACAACTTTTAATGGCGTTATTAAGTATATCAGTCCACAGGGCGATGAGAGCCACAATTATCTTGTAGAATTATCCATAGAAAATTCTGGATCCGTTACACTAAAAGCAGGCACATTTACAAGGGCAACCTTTGATATTCAGGATAATGCAAAAGTATTGCAGATACCCAAAACCGCTCTGGTAGAGGGTATTGGTAACCCTTACATTTATGTGGTAAATGGTAATCATGCTGATTCACGCAAACTGGTACTGGGACATGAAATAGGTGATAATATTGAAGTGCTCAGCGGCCTGAATATAGGGGAACAGGTTATCACAGAAGGTCAGATCAATATTTCTCAAGGCAGCCTCATCCAGGTTGTAAACTCAAAATAACAAAACCATGTCAATTACCGAAATTGCTATAAAACGCCCTTTACTTATCATCGTAATTTTCTTTACGCTGATCCTGTTTGGGTTCGTGAGCTATAATAGTCTTAATTATAATCTGTTACCAAAATTTGAAGCAAATGTGATTTCTGTTTCAACTACTTATCGGGGTGCCTCATCCGAAGAAATACAGAATACCATCACCAAACCGATTGAAGATGCAGTTTCTTCCATTGAGGGTGTAGATCATATCAATTCTTCATCTATGGAAGGTGTTTCTTCGGTTGTCATTCAGCTCAAAACGGGTGTAAGCACAATAGTGGCCCAAAGAGATGCAGAGCGAAGGATCAGTATCATAAAGGCCTCGCTCCCTAAAGACGCCAATGACCCTGTAGTAAACAGGTTCAATTCTGAAGAGCTTCCTGTATTAAGGGTCAGTGCGGCAGCTAATATGAGCGCTACAAAACTATACGATCTTATTGATCTGCAAATAAAACCGATCCTTTCAAACGTAGACGGGGTGGGAAGTGTGAACCTTATCGGTGGCAATGAGCGTGAAATAGAAATAAACCTGATTGATGATAAATTATCGGCTTATAATCTATCGGCAACCCAGGTAAACCTGGCACTTGCAAATTCTGATGTATCTTATCCGGCCGGGGATGTCAAAAGCGATAAAAGCCGTTTTTCCGTTCGCCTCGATGAAAAGTTAAAATCAGTTGATGATATCAGGAACCTGGTCATTGCTCAAACAAATGATGGCGGACGCGTTTTACTAAAAGATGTTGCGAGTGTCACAGATGCGCAAACAGAGGATAAGACCGTGAACCGGATAAATGGAAAACCCGGTATCGGTATTGAAATTATTAAACAGGCGGATGCCAATGCGGTAAGCGTAAGTGATTTGGTGAAGAAAAAACTGGATGAACTTAAAAAGGCATATAGTGCACAGAACCTCAACTTTGTGGTAGCAATAGACCAATCCGTTTATACCCTTGCATCAGCAAACGCGGTCATGCACGACCTTATTCTGGCAGTATTTATAGTGGCAGCTGTCATGTTGCTTTTCCTTCATAGTGTTCGCAGTTCTATGTTTGTGTTGGTGGCATTGCCTTCAGCCATGATCCCGACATTTATCTTAATGTATGCCTTTGGTTTTTCATTGAACATGATGACTTTGATGGCATTATCACTTGTGGTAGGTATCCTTGTGGATGACAGTATTGTAATTCTCGAAAATATATTCCGGCATATGGAGATGGGGAAAGACAGGCGCACTGCCGCCATTGAAGGCAGGAGCGAAATCAGCTTTACTGCCATAGCTATTACCCTTGTTGATATCGTGGTGTTTGTCCCTATGGCCCTGGGTGGCGGGATGATCGGAAATATTCTCCGGGAGTTTTCACTGGTAGTTGTGTTTTCAACAATCATGAGTTTGTTTGTAGCTTTTACCTTGACACCCTTGCTGGCTTCACGTTTTGGCAAGTTGGAACATCTTAAAAAAGGCACGATTTGGGGCAGCTTTTTCCTTGGTTTTGAAAGATTAATTGAGAGACTTAAAAATGAATATGGAAATATATTACGCTGGGCTTTAAAACATAAACGATGGGTTTTGATTGCGATTGTTATCCTTTTCGTTGGCGCGGTTTCATTAGTACCTGCAGGGTTTATCGGTTCTGCATTTGTGAGCAGCAGTGACAGGGGAGAATTGAATATTGACCTGGAAATGGCACCGCAAACACCTCTGTACCAAACCAATAAAATGGTTTTACAGGCCGAAAAAATCATTATGTCCCAACCGGAAGTGACCGAAGTATTCTCTAATGTAGGTACACAATCCGGTAATGCACTTACGGGAAACAGCGCCTCATCAACCAACGTGGCCGAAATATCTGTAAAACTCACTGATAAAGAAAAGCGCAAAATAACCACCGATCAGTTTGGTCAGGAAATGCGTAACCAGCTTTCAGAAATTCCTGGCGTCACGGTGACTATCAAACCAACCGGTCTTACAGGCTCTAGTGATGCGCCGATACAGATTGCATTGAAAGGAACCGATATGGACAAAATCTGGACTGCAGCAAAAATGACTAAATCTGTTGTTGCCAAAACAGCCGGGACAGACTATGTACAGTTCAGTACCAAAAATCCTCAGAATGATATCAGTATTAATATAGACAGGGACAAAATGAACCTGGTAGGTCTTACTATTCCTGAAGTGGGGAATGGATTGCAAATAGCTTTCCGAGGTGATAATAACCTTAAATATACCGACAATGGACAGGACTACGATATTAATGTCATTTCAGAAATGGCTGACAGAAAGGATATTGAGAGCGTAAGGGATATTACGATCAGGAATAGCAAAGGCGCAAATATCCGTCTGGCTGATATCGCCACGATAAGCGAAAAACTCGGGCAATCTGTGCTGCAGCGTTCTGACAGGATGAACAGTATAAAGATTACCGCTTTTACCGTAGGAAGGCCATTTGGTACTGTGATATCAGATATACAGGCAAATATGGCTAAGGTAAAATTACCTGACGGGGTCATTGTTGATTATCAGGGTCAGGCCCAACAACAGAAAGATGCATTTGGTAGTTTGGGGATTGCCATGTTAATCGGATTTCTTTTGGTTTATCTGATTATGGTTGCCCTATATGAAAGCGTTGTATATCCTTTTGTGGTTATGTTCTCGATTCCGGTTGCATTAATTGGTGCTTTGCTAGCATTGGCGCTCTCCATGGAATCGCTAACCATATTTGCGATTGTAGGAATGATCATGCTCATGGGGCTGGTTGCCAAGAACGGTATCCTGATTGTGGACTTTGCAAACCATTTAAAAACGAAGGGATATTCCCTCACAGAAGCCCTTGTGGAAGCGGGAAGAGAACGTCTTCGCCCGATATTGATGACAACGGTAGCTATGATTTTCGGAATGTTACCGATTGCACTTTCAAAAGGATCTGGGGCAGAAATCAAAAACGGTATGGCTTGGGTAATTATTGGCGGTTTGACGAGTTCGCTTTTGCTTACCCTGGTATTGGTGCCGACGATGTATTATATCGTTGACAGGCTTAAGGAAAGAACAGCCAAGTTATTTTCAAAAAAGAATAAGAAACCAGTGATGGAAACAGTCTCTTAAGATGAAATCTATGAAGAATTATCGGGCCATGCAATGATTGAATTGCTGGGACTTTATGCCTCGTTTAAAACATAAACAGACCATGCATCGCATGGTCTGTTTATGTTTATAATTCTGAATTATCTGCATAAGAGGAGACATGGCAATGCCTTTGTCTCTACAAATAGATAGAATGATCAGAATATCTTAAAAAGGAAGATCATCATCTACCGCAGGTGCAGATTCACTGGTCTTAGTGGATGGTGTATAAGGTTCAAAACCAAAATTATCGCCACCTGATGAAGCAGCAGCCTGGTTCCCTGATGATTGAGGCCTGCTTGAACTTGCCGCACTTTCATCTTCAATGCGCCATGCACGGGCTTCAGTATACCATCTTTCATTATATTCTCTTGACTCCAGGTTTACCGAAACTCTTAACGTATCACCCATTCCGTATCTTTTGATTTCTTCGGCTTTATCTCCCCAGGCAGAAAGGCAAACTTTCTTTGGGTATTGTTCCATGGTTTCGATGATGAATTCCTGTTTTACCCAGTTGCCGTTTTTACCTGTTCCGGTTTGAGGTGCCAATACTTTAATGAGTTTTCCGGTTAGTTCTAATGCCATGATTTTATTTTTTTAGGATAGCAAAGTTAATATAATATTCAATGATTTTATTAATCAATCTGCGGAATTTATACCCCCGTCATTTTCCCTTTTTCAGCATCCCACACCTTCAGTTTCAGGCAGCGGACAATCTCAAATGGGCTCAGCGAAGTTCGCATCGTGTTTTGAAATTCAGGTATTTTCTGCATCGCTTCCGGAAGGCGATAAAAAGGGATATGTGCATTGACATGGTGGATATGATGAAACCCGATATTGCCTGTAAACCATTGCATGACAGGGTTCATTTCCATATAGCTTGATGACTGGGTAGCGGCGGTGAGATAGTCCCATTTGTCATTACTGGTGAAATAGGCTCCCGGAAAATTATGCTGTGCATAAAACAGGTAAGACCCCAATGACAATGTAATAAAAAACGGGATCAGAACGGTTGTTAAAAGAATCACCCATCCTCCGAGCCAGAGCACAGTAATAATGATTAAAGCATGCACGATGAGCGCAGTTAATGAGTCTTTATGAAGCTTTGGATTGGCGATATATGACTGTATGCACAATCCGTAAATAAACATGAATATATACCCAAACATGATTGTAACGGGATGCCTCACAGCAAGGTATTCAAATTTTTCCTTCGGACTCGAAGCCATGAATTTTTGTTTGGTCATGACAGGGTAGGAGCCAATACTCGCAGAATATAACTTGGAATTATTTTTATGATGATGGTCATGCGTCCTTTTCCAGATGCTTGGCGGGCTCAATAAAAAGATGCCATAAGCGTTCATGATGATCTTGGCTGGGAATGATCTTTGCAGAATGGTTCGATGCAGATAATCGTGATAAATGATAAACAGCCTGGCCATGATCAAGGCCGATAAAAGACTAAATATCAGCTTGATGAATATGTTTTGGAAAAGAATGGTACATGTTTCTGATAAACCAAAAATCAATAATCCACTTATCAAATGGAACCAGCTGATGGTCCTGTTTTCTTTAGCAAATGGTTTTGTTGCCAGTATTAATTCTTTCCCAGACCTCATTCCCAATGTCCTGTATTTCTATTTAAAGGTTAAAGTTAATTAAATTTCTGTTCTCTTGTGTTTCCATCTCCTGTGAGACCATAGCCAGATTTCAGGCTGTTTAATGATTTCTTCTTCCAATCGCTTCGCAAAACGAGTGAGGATTTCACCTTCAGCTGTTTCTTTTGGCTTCTCGCAAAGCATTTCGGTGTACATCTCGTAATACCCTCTTTTAGTTCTTTTTATGTTGATAAAAACTACCGGATAATCCATGATGCGAGCTACTTTTTCGGGTCCTTCGAAAAATGGCGTATCCTGATTCAGGAATTTGATCCAATAAGCATTTTTTGCTGAGGGCGTCTGGTCGGCTATAAAGGCTGTTGCATTCACTTCAGCCTTAAATTTAATCATGTCCCGTAATGTGTTTTTCATTGGGATAAGTTTAGTACCAAACCTTGAACGCATATCATAGATCAACTTGTTAAATCGCTTATTGGAAAGCGGATGATAAATGACATATAACTGGTAATCTGTATCAAGGCTCATGCTTGATCCGCCCCATTCCCAGTTTCCGAAATGACCCAGTACAAGGATTAGACTTTTGTGTTCGGCATGAAGTTTTTCCAGCAATGTTTTATCATGAAAACGTAATCGTTTGAGTGCCGTTTTTTTTGAAATGGTGAGCGTCTTAAAGGTTTCAAGCATCAGGTCGCACATATACCTGTAATAAGCCTTCGAAATTGTCTTAATCTCAGCCTCGGTTTTTTCCGGGAAGGAATTCCGGAGGTTCGTTTCTGTGACTACTCTTCTGTATTTCAGGCCATAATACACTACCACAAACATGAAATCAGACACGCCATATAATGCCCAAAATGGCAGCAATGCCAGCAAGTAAATAAAAGGTAGAATAATATAAAACCCCATTTTTAATCGTTTATCCCCGGATTAGTCGCAAACTAAGGATAAATCTTTAAAATGAAGGCCGATTTTATTGAGAGGCTGTTCTTGTTATTTGAGCAAATCCTTGAAATCAGCCCTGAATTTTTCGATTTCGGGACGGGTTACCGATGCAATATAGCCCTGGTTGGGATGCTTGCGATAATAGTGCAGATGGTAGTCTTCGGCCTGGTAAAACTTTGTAAATGGCACCACCTGGGTAATGATCGGATTGCTGTATTTTTTGCTTGCTGTGAGGTTGGCAATATATTTCTCAGCCATGTTTTTCTGATCATCATTGCGGTAAAATATAACCGACCGGTATTGTGTTCCTTCATCAGGTGCCGCATAATTGGGCGTGGTCGGGTCATGTTCTGTAAAGAATACCTGAAGCAATTGGTTATAACTGATAATCGCAGGGTCAAATGTAACATCAACCGATTCAGCATGACCGGTTGATCCCGTACAAACTTCCTCATAACTTGGATTTGGAGCTGTGCCACCGCTATAACCGGGAACGGCTTCGATAACACCCTTCAATTCGGAAAACATCTCTTCAGAATGCCAGAAACAACCGAGTGCAAAAGTGGCTTTTTCAGTTTTTCCGGAATAGGCTGGTTGCGGATGTGTATTAGCCGGTATATCGGATGCGGCGCTGGAATTGTGGTTGGCGCACGCTGCATTAACAAGCAATACACCTGACAGAAAGAGAAGATTTGAAATTTTCATATTATATTAATTTTTATCGTCTTAGCGTCTTTGTTACTTTGTAGCTCTTTTATTTGCCACTAAGACACCAAGGCGCAAAGTTCAAAACAAATATACGTAGGATGAAAATAAAAAGTTTTACATCTTTTCAGGCATCTCTATGCCCAGTAGGGCCATGCATGCCAGTATGGTATCCCCGGTTTTTTGAGATAATGTCAACCTGAAATTCCTGATTGAAGAAATGCTGGAGACGGCTGAGAAACAAACCCGCGAACTTGGTAAAATTGAAGGCTTATCTGAAACAGAACAAAATGATCTGTTCCGCAAAATTGGGATGGCTGCGCTTAAATTTTATATCCTGAAAGCAGATCCTAAAAAGCAAATGATGTTTGACCCGAATGAGTCCATTGATTTTATGGGTTTTACGGGACCATTTATCCAATATACTTATACGCGAATCAAATCAATATTCCGCAAAGCAGAAGTTGATGGGATAATATATGATCCTCAGAGTCCCCTGCGGGAGACTCTGAGAGAAACACCACTCTTAGGTCTTGAAAGGGAATTACTACAATTGCTTTTCAGAAAAGATACAAT
>Ga0207032_1128_pt1 | contig 20928 bp, 21 predicted proteins | sample Alteio_BWMinCont_38_FD_153308 | JGI IMG/M metagenome (GOLD analysis project Ga0207032, IMG submission 153308) | Enriched cells from forest soil in Barre Woods Harvard Forest LTER site, Petersham, Massachusetts, United States -... | ecosystem: Environmental > Terrestrial > Soil > Temperate forest >... | reverse complement strand
CCGTCTTCTATAGATTGATTTGCGTGCTTACGAATTTCTTTAACATTGTATAATTCAGTTTTTTGATTTTGCATGCCTTGGTAGTTGCAAGTCATGGGCCACGAGCAGGGGCTTTTTGCCTCGGTACAAAAATTGAAGTTATATTTAGTTCTACTATGAACACCACTGATCGAATCAAAGAAATACAAAACCTAATTGCCCAAGAGCTCGCACTCAATGGAGTACACTTTGATCAGGAGACTTGGCTCAATTCAGATTCGGTTTTAGAAGAAGTGACCCATACTTTGGTGTCAGAATCCCACGAGGGAAAAATACCCTCTTTTGGAGTTCTCTTTGCCGAAAATCCTTGGAAGTTAGAAAACGTGAGAAGATTGCCGCTTTCGCCCGACCAATTGCCACTGGCAAGAAAACTGGCAAATGGAATTCATTCTTTCCTTCTCTATGAACGAGAAAAGTTTTCGGGCCTCGTTTTTTTTGCGGAGCCGGTAAATAGTGAACTCAAGCTACTCCGCATTCTACCCCAATGTGGTGGAATGATTGTGCAGAAGAATGAGGCAGGGGTGACTCGATTTTTTAAGAGAGACAGCATCACGCTTCATGACAATCGCATTTGGTTAAACAAGCCACACGTTGAAGAGGCGAGTAGTAGAATTTCTTCATGCATTGCGGGAATTAATCACACCGTATTGAATCGAATTTTAGAGGCGGCCTTTCGGCAGAGCAGGATTTGACCGCCTTTCGTTTGTCGATGTTAGATGAGCGAGATTCTGCGGCGATTGGCCATCTCCTTTCGCAAATAGATGGGGCGACCATTTTGGATTCGACCGGTAATTTAATTCGAACGGGTGTTCATCTCAAGTATTCGGCAAAGAGTAACGATCTGGTTCCGGAACATAAAGGGACTCGTCACACTTCGGCGAAACGATTTTCTTACGATCATCCCAATACGCTCGTGATCACCGTTTCTGAAGATGGACCCGTAACTGTGTTTTCAGATGGAGCAAGTTTGGTTGATTTGAAGGTGTCGCATTCAAAGCAAGTGGGAGAACTTTTAGAGAAGATGGCGCCGGGGAAGAATGAAGGCGTTACTCATAGTTCAATTGAAGTGAATTGTGAACTTTGCGGCAAGGCTTCGATGATTGAAGAAGTGAAGGTAACCGGGAATGAAGAAATGCATGAAGCGAATTGCCCAGTTTGCAATAACACCATCTATTCTTCTCGATGTTTTGCCCTCGAGGCCCATTCATTTAAGCGCTTGCACCCACGGCATCGTTTTCGCGACAAAGCAAAAAAACTGATCATGCCCCATCTCTAAGGCACGTGATTTGCACCTTAATCAAATTGAAGGAAAATAATATGAAAAAAATGAATCTTAATGGATGGGTTTTACCAGCAGTACTCTTGGGAAGCACGGCTTTGATGAGCTGTTCCACCACTCAAAAAACAACTGACCCTTATGCGGCAACCGCTAATCCGGTAGCAAGACCGGTTGAAAATACGGTTGCGCAAAGAAATGATGCTTCTTACTATACCGAAATCACTTTCGCTCGAGGATCTGCAAAGCTTGCCGATTCAGATTGTGAAGCGATTAAGAACTTAGTGGATCAATCCTTAAAAGCGGGGCCGATTGATCAAATCAAGGTCATCACTTGGTCGGATGATAGCTATCCCGCTAAGGGAATGAAAAAACTTTCTCGGTATGAACAAAAAATTGCCGACGAAAGAAATACAAAAATACGTGAGTTTTTAACTGAAAACTACCCGCTATTAGATGTCAAAGTTTATAGCATGGCGAAACGCCCGAATGTTCTTCAAAACCTATTCAATACCGCCGATGCAAAAACGAAGAAGACTTATGAAGATGCCGGAGTGGTAGCCGTGAATGATTCTGATCATGAGGTAAAAAATCAGAATTCTAAATCATTAATTCTTTCTGTACTTAAGGATAAGGACCAACAAGCAGAAGAATAACCAGGAGAACTTATGAATTACGACGTCATGCCCAATCACGATTGGTCAGAAATTAAACATCAAATCAAGTCACGTTGGCCTAGACTCAACGATACTGATATCGATGCAGTTCAGTACAACCTAGACGATCTTTCTCGGGGTTTGCAGAAAACTTACGGGTGGGATGAGGAGCGCGCGCAAAATGAATACAAAGACTTTAGTATTGCGATTGGCGCTCATGTGCCTGATGTAAACTCCAGCTCAGTTTCGAGTGCAGAGAATATGGACTACGAGTCGCCGCAGGCGCAACGATAATTCCATTCTTGATTTGTAGAAAAGGTCGATAGGAAAATAATAGAGATTTTCTTTTTTAGGTACCGGGCATCCTGCCCTGACTTTCCGCGCGCCGTTAGGCTACGCATCCTGCTCCGCCTTGCGCTAGCGCGCACCACACACTTCGGCTCCTGCCTCAGTGTGGCTGAAAGACTACCTAAGAAATAAAATCTCTATTATTTTTTCTATCGCCCTTTTCTACAACGCATGTTGCGTGATGGGTTGGGCATTTGGCATTATGTTTGGGATTGAGCTGCTTTTGTGGAGTGTGGGTGCGCGCGGGGAGGGCGAGAGGATCGCGCTTCGATATTCGCCCATCACACCCATTGTGTGCGAACTTCTCTAACATTCATCTAAGGGTGTTGTCTATCTACTCCCCAAACAAACAAATAATGGCGCACTAATCATCTTATCAAAAATAAAAAAGGGTAGGGAGGGGTTCTCAGCCCTGGAAGGTTCCCCAGCTGAGGAGCCAAGGATGGGCGAACCCCTCCCTACCCTTTTTTATTTTTGATAAGATGATTAGTGCGCAGGCTTTGGATTGAATCGATAGCCTTCACCCGGCACCGACTCAATATAAGTAGAGAACTTCGTCAACTTCTTTCGAAGGTAACAAATATGCGCATCGACCGTACGGTCGGTAACATAGACATCACTACCCCAAATTTTATTGAGGATAGTTTCGCGAGTAAAAATACGGTCAGGACTTTTCACCAACAAGAGAAGGATCTTGAACTCACGAGGAGTGAGCGCAACGTATTCGTTTTTTCCGTAAATCTTTAAGCGTTGTGAACTGATCTCAAGAATGAGTGGGCCAGCGGTCACTTGATCACTGCCGGCTTCAGCTTCGCTGTTCTTCTTGAGTCTGCGCTCTACGCGGGCGCGGAGTTCGAGCAAGTGGAATGGTTTTACGATATAGTCATCTGCACCGAGAGAGAATGCACTTACCTTACTTCCTACATCTTCTTTAGACGTCAGGAAAATAAATGGAACTTTTTCATAATGAGAAATAGAACGAATTTTTAAGAAGAGATCGAAGCCGTCTCCATCGGGAAGAACGATGTCAACAATCACTAAATCATAGAGCGTTTCATGAGCTTTTTTTAAGCCTTCTTGGACACTAAAAGCGGTGTCTACGGTTACATGGATAGGAGCAAGAGCGCTTGCTACCGCTACTGTTATTTCTTCTGCATCATCGATGACCAATATTTTACTCATAATTTTGTTATAGACTTATTAGCACGTCTTATCCCTTATGCCTAAATTTTAACATTATTTTCATCAAATCGTACCAAATAGTACGTTGTTAATAAAACTTAACGGCATCTTCATAAACTATTTACATGAGAAACTGACAATTTTGATTAGAGACCTGGTATAAAAACAAACAGGGAAATTTTTTTGTGGGAAAAATTTTATGTATATTTTGAATGTTGAAGATGATCCGGCAATTCGCGAAGCAATTAGCGATGTTTTAAGATACGCAGGATATCAGGTAAAAACAGCTGAAAATGGACAAGAAGCTCTCGATCTGTTGAGAACAGGCGAGAAGCCTGCATTGATTCTCTTAGATCTCATGATGCCAGTACTGGATGGATGGCAGTTCATTGAAACGGTACTTAACGAAAATGATCTGAAAGAAATTCCAATTGTGGTGGTCTCTGCAGTCGCTGCGGTTACCCAGATGGCTGATCGCCCAAATATCAAAAAAATTATTAAAAAACCCGTTAGTATTGAGCAACTTTTGGATGTGGTGAAGGAATTTAACACGGGCAAAGCGGTTAAAAAAGTTCTTGTCGTTGATGATGATGAAGCGATTAGCTCTGCGCTCAAAGCTGTACTCGAATCAGAAGGCCATGAAGTCCTGGTGGCGTCAGATGGCGAAAAAGCTTTAGACATTCTCTTAGTAGAGAAAGTTCAAGTTGATTTGATCTTACTTGATCTATACATGCCCAAGGTAAACGGTTGGGAATTTGCCAAAAGGTTAAAAGAAAGCCAAATTGATCAGAAAAAGCATGTTCCTATTGTGATTAGCTCTGCTTCAAATAAAAAAGAAGAAATAGAGTCGACTCAGCAATTTGATTCGTTCTTACTAAAACCATTCAATTTAGAAAAATTAATCGAAACTTGTAATCGATTTCTTTAGAATTATAGGATTGTTTAGGATCTAAGAAAAGCAATCCAAGTCTTGAGCTCAGAAATAAAGAGATCAAGGTTTGCACGGGACTCTTTTAGCGTGGCTAAGAGTTCTTCATTCGGAGTGCGGTTTACACCCAGTTCAATATGCCGAAAAATATTCGCAAGAAGAGGCCCGCCTAAAGAGAGCAAGGAGCCTTTGAGTTGGTGAGCGGTAACGATTGCAGGTTGATTTTGATTCGAGGCAAGATTCGCCGAGAGCGAGCTATAGCGCTCCTCAATGTTCTTTAAAAAAATCTCAGCGGTTTTGGTATAAATTTGAGTAGAGATTTTAGGATCTATTCCGCCAAAGTATTCGTCATATGCTTTGGGGTCGAGTTGAACGAAATGAGGGATTTCTTTCTTCTTATTTTGGCTGTCATTTTCTGATCGCATTAATCTCATGGTATCCCTCTTTTGCGGCTAATATACCACTGTTTTCTTTATTGCGTCGTTAAGAAAAATTAATTTCACTGTAATGGTAAAACCACTCTTTTCTGTGAACATTGATACTTGGCATGGGAGGAAATCACATATGGAAAGCGTGATTCAGAATCTGTTACGAAGTATAGCATTAATTGGGATGTTAGTGGTTGGGATTCCGTGGATTTTATTTCTATTGATCCCGCTTGCTGCGATACCGATTGTAATCGGGGTGGCAATCATGGCGCATTTGATCTATTCGGCATTTTCAAAAAAACAAAAGGAGCCCGAGAATTTAAAAATTCTGGTGGTTGATGACGATGAGTCTTCAGTCATTAGCTTGCTTTCAATTTTATCGTCATTGTCAACCGACGTTCATATTGTAAAAAGTGGAATAGCGATGGTGAAAGAACTCGCGAAGCACGAATATGATGTGGTGTTTGTAGATCGCATGATGCCAAAACAAAATGGCGATATTGCACTCATGATTGCAGATAGCATGGTCTCTTACAAAAAAGCGATTCCAGTAATCTTTTTTACTGGGACCGAGCAACACTTTAAAACTCCAGAGCTCGCCCATTTTCAAGTGCTTGGCCGCTGGAATAAGCAAATGCCTTACAAGATGCTTGAATTAGAAGTAGAAACGCTTTTAAAAGACATTCAAGAAAATGTGGCGTGAGGGTCAATCGATACTTTTTGAAGTCCGTCTTGAAGTCTGTCCCGAGGTAATTTTTGAGGTATTTCTTGAGGGACGTGGATGGGAAGCGAGAAGGTAAAGGTCGATCCTTGTTCTGGAACGCTTTCGACTTTAATTTTTCCGCCATGGGCTTGCAGTGCTTCTGCGACGATGTAGAGACCGAGGCCTAATCCAGAGAAGTGATTTCCGGTAACCGCACGTTCGAATCTTTCAAAAATTCGCTTTTGATCTACCTTTTTGATTCCGATTCCATGATCTCGAACGGATACATCAACAAAAGAACTCGTTTTCTTAATTTCAATGTGGATTGGTTTCCCAGCCCCGTATTTCATAGCGTTAGTAAGAAGATTAATCAGCACTTGCTCGATTCGAAATTGATCCCAGATGACGACGACGGGATCTTTGGGTGCTTTCAAATCGACCGTGCATTTTGAATCTGCGAGTTGCCCGCCGAAACGCTCGAGTATATCTCGCGTAAGCGCGGTTAAATCAAATTCTTCTACATTTAGCCTAAATTTTCCGTTACTGATGCGCGAGACATCAAGAAGCTCGTCAATTAAGAAAGATAAACGGTCGAGTTGCCGATCTGAAGTTTGAAGAATCTTTTCAAGTTTTTCTGGCATCATCCCTTCAAGGGAGCCATTGTGAAGCGCGCGCATGAGAATTTGAGTCTGTAATTTAAGGGGGGTCAGAGGTGTTTTTAATTCATGGGAAGCGACCGAGAGAAAATCATCTCGCACGCGAATCGCCGCTTGAGCTTGTTGGTAGAAATTTGCGTTATCGATGGCGACCGCAGCTCTTCTTGCGAGATCCTCTGCCATTTTTAAATCATTTTCTTCATAAAGATAACCCGATTCAGCCGAAATTAAGGTCATCACCCCAAATGTTTTACCATGGGTGGTGAGCGGAACCAGAATCGCTGATTTTGGGCCCACGCCTCTCATGATATCGAGATGTTCTTTGCTTTGGGCAAGGTCTTGTAATACTTCGTCCTTCAAAATTGGATGAAATTCAGATTTTCCGGTTCTGAAAACATTGAGCACGCCATAAGGCGAATTTTTGTGAGGAGGATATTTTTCTAAAATCTTTTTTATAGAAGCCGTTTTCTCTGGATCATTGTGAGTGAGGGTGAGGAGTTTTACGGTTTGATCTTCGATCACGTGAATCGCGAACCAGTCGGCAAGTGCTGGCACGGCAATTCGACTTACCTGTGAAAGGGTTTCACTATAATCGAGCGATTCTGAAAGAACCAGGCTCGCTTCAGACAAAAAGTCTGAACGTCTTTTGCTTTGTTTGAGTACTTCTTCTGCTTCTTTTATTTTGGTGATTTCGACCGAAAGCCCCCGAATATGGCGCCCTTTTTCTTCTCCGAGCTGTGCAATGCGTAAGCCAGTATGAAGCCAGACTTCGCGATGGTCGGCGGCGATAAATCGGTGCTCAAGGCCAACGAGAGTGTTTTCTGTCTTTAGTCTTTGAAGCGCAGCTAGAAATTTTGTTTGGTCATCAGGATGAATATGGTTCATTAAAAAGGATTTTTCTGAAGACCATTTTTCGATCGGGTACCCTAGGATTGCTTCAGCGCTTGGGCTTACAAAAGTGGTAGTGAGAGAATCTGGATCAGCAGACCAAACAATGCCGTTGGTGATTCCCTCAACTAAGTCCATGTAGCGTTGTTTTTCTGCCTGTTCCCTTTTTAAACTCCTGAGCTCTAATTGAAGGATTTGTTGCTCGCGTTCTTTTCTTTCGATCTGAAGTATTCTTTTCTCTACTTGCAGAAGTTTTTGGGTTTTTCTGGCCAAATCCACAAAAACAGAGACTTTTGATTTCAGAATATTAGCGTCGTAGGGTTTATAGATATAATCAACTGCACCATGTTGGTAACCTTTTTGAGTGTAGACTTCGTCTTTGTTGATTGCGGTAATAAAAATAATCGGGATGTCACGAGTTCTTTCGCTTTTCTTAATAATGGTGGCAGTTTCAAATCCATCGAGCCTCGGCATTTGAACATCCATGAGAATGAGTGCTGGCTCATTTTCGAGCAGGTAGCGCAAAGCTTCGTCACCTGATTTCGCTTTTACTAAATTGAACTCGGGCGAGTTGAGCACGGATTCTAACGTAAGCAAGTTTTCTTCTCGGTCATCTACCAGAAGGATGTCTAATTTGTTTGTGTTGATCATGTTGTTTCAATCCTCCCCTACGAGACACTTCGAAGAATACCAATTCTCACATTAATATAAAAGCTGAATGGATGTTAAGTTTCTTTAACAACCTATTTTTTGGTGGTTTTTTGATTTCTTCGAAATTAATATTTCTCGTAATTGGGAATTGACGAGTAAATTACGGGGATGGGAATCATATGAGTGGTCCAAAAATAGGGAATACTACTTCTAGCGAAAACAAAAAAGCAAAAACAGTTATTGTGGAATCGAAACGCGATCCAAGTGGAAATCGCCCAAATAACGAAGCCCCTACATCCAAAAATTTGCTAAAAGCAAAGTACTTGAGAAAAGGCGCATCTAGCGCACGCGACTCTGAGTCAGAGTGGGATCTCCTTTCTGCTTCAAGCAAATCCGAAATTGATCAAATGGTAGAGATTTTAAAATTAGTGAAAGGCGGCAACTTTTCAGTGCGTCTTCCGTATGAGCGCAGTGGAGTGTTGAGCGGCGCCGGCGAATTAATTAATGACATCATTGCACTCAACGAACACATGGCGAATGAATTTTTGCGCGTGGGTAAGATCGTGGGTCAAGAAGGCCGAATGACAGAGCGAGCGTCGGTGGGTCCAGCAAAAGGATCATGGGCTGAATCAGTGCACTCAGTGAACCAATTGATTGGGGACTTAGTTGCTCCTACCAATGAGGTTGCACGGGTTATTACTGCGGTTGCAAAAGGCGACTTATCACAAAAAATGTTCTTGGAAATTGAAGGCCGCCCGGTTCGGGGGGAATTCTTACGCATTGGTACTACCGTGAATTCGATGGTGGATCAGCTCAACTCATTCGCAGCCGAGGTGACTCGGGTGGCGAAAGAGGTGGGTAACGAAGGAAAACTAGGCGGTCAGGCCGAAGTGAAAGGTGTGAGCGGAACCTGGAAAGATTTGACCGACAACGTGAACGGTCTCGCTTCAAACTTAACCAACCAAGTGCGAAACATCGCAAAGGTGACGACGGCGGTTGCGAAGGGCGACTTATCACAAAAAATTACGGTTGATGCCAAGGGAGAAATTCTTGAGCTCAAAAATACGATTAACACCATGGTGGATCAGTTATCATCATTCGCAGCCGAAGTGACTCGGGTGGCGAAAGAGGTGGGTAACGAAGGAAAACTGGGCGGACAAGCTGAGGTTCGAGGAGTTTCAGGAACCTGGAAAGATTTGACCGAGAACGTGAACGTTCTCGCCGGTAACCTTACCAACCAAGTGCGAAACATCGCGAAGGTGACGACCGCGGTTGCGAACGGCGACTTATCACAAAAAATTACCGTGGATGCACGGGGCGAAGTTTACGAATTGAAAAACACCATCAACACGATGGTGGATACACTTCGATCATTCGCGGCCGAAGTGAGCCGGGTTGCGAAGGAAGTGGGAACCGAAGGAAAACTAGGCGGACAAGCTGACGTGAAAGGGGTTGCCGGTACCTGGAAAGATTTGACTGACAACGTGAACACGATGGCGTCGAACCTTACCGTTCAGTTGCGAGACGTTTCGAAGGTGTCACTCGCGATTGCGAGCGGTGACTTGACTCAAAAAATTACGGTGGATGTAAAAGGAGAGATCCTCCAAATTAAAGATGTCATTAACAAGATGGTGGATCAGTTGAATTCGTTTGCTGCCGAGGTGACCCGGGTTGCGAAGGAAGTGGGAACCGAAGGAAAACTAGGCGGACAAGCGAACGTGAAAGGTGTCGCCGGAACCTGGAAAGATTTGACCGATAACGTGAACGGGTTAGCAAACAACCTCACCGATCAAGTGCGAAACATCGCGAAGGTGACGACCGCAGTTGCGAATGGCGACTTATCACAAAAAATTACCGTGGATGCGCGCGGTGAAATTTACGAATTAAAAAATACGATCAATACCATGGTGGATACGCTTCGATCATTCGCGGCCGAGGTTACCCGGGTTGCGAAGGAAGTGGGTAACGAAGGAAAATTAGGCGGTCAGGCCGATGTGAAGGGCGTGAGCGGAACTTGGAAAGATCTCACCGACAACGTGAATGGTCTCGCTGCAAATTTAACTGCACAGGTTCGTAACATCGCGAAGGTGACGACCGCGGTTGCGAAGGGCGACTTATCACAAAAAATTACTGTGGATGCGCAAGGTGAAATCCTCGCGTTGAAGAACACCATCAACATCATGGTGGACCAGTTGAACTCATTCGCAGCCGAAGTGACACGGGTTGCGAAGGAAGTGGGTACCGAAGGAAAATTGGGCGGACAAGCTGAAGTGAAAGGCGTCTCGGGAACTTGGAAAGATCTCACCGATAACGTGAATGGTCTCGCTTCAAACTTAACCAACCAAGTGCGAAATATCGCGAACGTGACAACCGCAGTTGCGAACGGTGACCTCGGTCAGAAAATTACCGTGGATGCAAAAGGCGAGATTTTAGAGCTAAAAAGCACGATTAATACGATGGTGGATCAACTCCGCTCATTCGCTGCCGAGGTGACTCGGGTGGCGAAAGAAGTGGGCACCGAAGGAAAACTAGGCGGTCAGGCCGACGTGAAGGGCGTGAGCGGAACTTGGAAAGATTTGACCGAGAACGTGAACGTTCTCGCCGGTAACCTGACGAACCAAGTGAGAAACATTGCAAAAGTGACGACCGCAGTTGCGAAGGGCGATCTTTCACAAAAAATTACGGTTGAAGCGGGTGGTGAAATCGCGGAATTAAAAAACACGATTAACATCATGGTGGATCAGTTGAACTCATTCGCAGCCGAGGTTACCCGGGTGGCGAAGGAAGTGGGTACGGAAGGAAAACTCGGCGGACAAGCCGTGGTGAAAGACGTATCAGGAACTTGGAAAGATTTGACCGATAACGTGAATCAGTTAGCAGGAAACTTAACCAACCAAGTTCGTAACATCGCGAAGGTGACGACCGCAGTTGCAAACGGCGACTTATCACAAAAAATTACGGTTGAAGCCAAAGGCGAAATCGCGGAATTAAAAAATACGATTAACACCATGGTGGATCAGTTGAACTCATTCGCGGCGGAAGTGACCCGGGTTGCGAAGGAAGTGGGTACCGAAGGAAAATTGGGCGGACAAGCTGAAGTGAAAGGCGTCTCAGGAACCTGGAAAGATTTGACCGACAACGTGAACACGATGGCATCGAACCTCACTAAGCAAGTGCGAGGGATTGTGAAGGTCGTGACTGCGGTTGCAAACGGAAACTTGAATGAGAAATTCGTTCTCGAAGCAAAAGGGGAAGTGGCAACACTCGCCGATACGATTAACAACATGACCGACACGCTTCGTATCTTCGCCGATCAAGTGACGACGGTTGCTCGTGAGGTGGGTATCGAAGGAAAACTAGGAGCGCAAGCGCGTGTGCCTGGGGTGGCGGGTACCTGGAAAGATTTGACCGATAACGTGAATTTCATGGCATCAAACCTCACTACGCAAGTGCGAGGGATCGTAAAAGTCGTGACCGCGGTTGCAAACGGAAACTTGAATGAGAAATTCGTTCTCGAAGCAAAAGGGGAAGTGGCCGCTCTCGCAGAAACCATTAACTCGATGACCGATACGCTTCGTACTTTCGCCGATCAAGTAACATCAGTTGCACGGGAAGTGGGAATCGAAGGAAAACTAGGTGGACAAGCCAAGGTTCCGGGTGCCGCAGGTACCTGGCGCGATCTCACCGATAACGTGAATCAATTAGCAGGAAACTTAACTTCACAAGTGCGAGCGATTGCAGACGTATCTACCGCAGTGACGAAAGGGGATTTGACCCGTTCGATCAACGTAGAAGCGCAAGGGGAAGTGTTGAACTTAAAAGACAACATCAACCAAATGATCGCGAACTTGAAAGAAACCACGCAGAAAAATACCGAGCAAGATTGGCTAAAAACCAACCTCGCGAAATTTTCGGGGATGATGCAAGGTCAGCGTAACATCGTGTCGGTGGCGCAATTGATTATGTCGGAGTTAACTCCACTCGTTGATGCCCAACACGGCGGATTCTTTATGCTCGAGCCAGAAAAAGACAAAACTGAGCCAATCTTGAATTTGATTGCGAGCTATGGATTTTCTAATCGCAAATCTATTTCTACTTTCTATCGCATGAAAGAGAGCTTGATTGGTCAATGCGCGTTTGAGAAAAAGCGTATTCTTTTGACTGACGTCCCTGATAATTTCATTAGCGTTCAGACCGGTCTCGGAGAAGCAACACCACGAAACGTAGTCGTACTCCCAGTCTTGTTCGAAGGCGATTCCAAAGCGGTGATTGAGCTCGCATCATTTAAGAGCTTCAGTCAAAACCAATTGATCTTCCTTGACCAACTCATGGATTCGATCGGCGTTATCTTGAACATGATTTCTTCAAGCATGAGAACAGAAGAACTCTTGCAAGAATTAAAACGTTCAAACGCAGAGTTGGAAGCGCAAGCGGGCGAGCTCAACGAAAAAGCAAAACTCCTTGAGATCAAAAATCAAGAGGTGGAACTTGCTTCGAAAAGCGTCGAAGAGAAAGCCGAGCAGCTGCAACTGATTTCCAAGTACAAATCAGAGTTCTTGGCAAATATGTCGCATGAGTTGCGAACTCCATTGAATAGCTTATTGATTCTTTCTAAGATGCTCTCTGAAAATAAAGGCGGTAACCTCACCCCTGAACAAGTGAAGTTTGCAAATACCGTTTTTGCATCGGGTAACGATCTCTTAGCTTTGATTAACGAGATTCTTGATCTATCAAAAGTGGAAGCCGGCAAAATGCCGATCGATCCAAAAGAACTCCAACTTCCAAGCATCCAAGATTATGTGGAACAGACCTTCAGACATATGGCTGCGCAGAAGGGCTTGGCCTTCGACATCAGGGTAGACAAACGTCTTCCGCAGACGATGTTTACCGATGTGAATCGCCTCCATCAAATCTTGAAGAACCTGCTTTCGAATGCGTTTAAGTTCACCGAGCATGGAAGTGTAGAGCTTAAAATTGGAATGCCAGAAAAAGCACATAAAATTGGGCATGGAATTGATCCGAATCAAAAGATGATCGTGTTCTCGGTGAAAGATACCGGAATCGGAATTCCACAAGACAAGCAAGGTTTGATCTTTGAAGCCTTCCAACAAGCAGACGGAACCACCAGTCGTAAGTACGGTGGAACGGGCTTGGGCCTCACCATCAGTCGCGAAATTGCGCGTCTCTTAGGCGGTTGGATCGCAGTTCAAAGTCAACCCGGCAAAGGAAGTACGTTTAGCTTGTACTTGCCGCAAAACTACACCGGTGCTGAATCGACGGTAGCTCAAAAGGTAGACGCAGCTGGATCAGGCACTGAGAATAATCTTTCGATCCCACCGCTTCCAGTGACCGCAGATTTTTCTGGTAAAAAAGTACTCGTGATGGACGATGATATTCGAAATATTTTCGCCATTAACAGTGTGCTTGAATCGCGAAATATGAAAGTGATTCGCGCAGAAAACGGAATCCAAGGGATTAGACTTCTTCAAGAGAATCCAGACATCGATCTCATCTTGATGGACATGATGATGCCTGAAATGGACGGTTTGACTGCGACTCAGGAAATTAGAAAAATCCCTGAATTCAATCGAATTCCCATCATTTCTTTGACCGCAAAAGCAATGAAGGGCGATCGTGAAAAAGCAATCAGTGCCGGCGCTTCTGATTATGTGACGAAGCCAGTGGATCCTGAAAAACTGTTGTCAGTAATGCACATTTGGTTAACCAAATTTAAGAATGGAGATGTACCCACATGAGACCAGGACAAGAATTAGATAAATTGATCTCAACCCAAGTATTAGGCTATTCGATTCACCAACAGAAGAGAGCTTTTTATGAAGCGACTCCGCGAGGTACCCGCCCACTTCGTTCGTATTCAAAAGAGATGAACGATGCTTGGGAAGTGGTGGAGGCGATGGGAATTACCATTATTCCGATTGAGAATGGCCAATGGTTTGCTCTGGTAGGTCCGAATGCAGGTTGGAAGAGCCCAGGCCAGTTTTTGGAGTTTGTGCAAAAGGGTAATTTTGTAGAAGCAGGAGCAGCAGTCGCAGAGAGTGCTCCACTGAGTATTTGTCTTGCGGCGCTTTCGGCTGTGGCAAAGAAAGTTGAAGTTGCTAGTTTTGAAAATATTGACTTAGAAACAGAAAACGCACGCTCGTTAAACTGAGCGTGCGTTTTCAATTCATTTGAGAGTAACGTTGCCTATACGGCAAGATTCGGTACTTCTGACGTTTTGAGAGTGACGTTGCCTATACGGCAAGATTCGGTACTTCTGAGGTTTTGAGAGTAACGTTGCCTACACGGCAAGATTCGGTACTTCTGACCGTGTTCAGTGACCGCGAATCAAAAAAATCACAAATAGAAGTGATGCCGGCACGCCCAGAAACCAAGCGATAATATAACCGATTCGGCCCCGTTCGTCGGTAAGTTTGTTAGTGACTAATGTCTTTAGAGTTTTCATTTCCCCTCCTCAGGTTGATGTTTTGTTTTGGAATCAAAAGAAGTCCGACGGCCACGGCTGCGGCAATGCAGAAGCTCGTGAGTGCTTTTGAAACTCGAAACCATTCTTCAAGACCATAAATCAGCCCATAAAAAAGAAAGAGCACGGTGATGAGCGATCCGAGTAGTATGCCCATTCTGATCGTCAAAGTATCGAGTACGGAATTCAACATGCTTTGAAGTTCTTGCCTTGGCTCCTGCATTTCCTCTTTTAAAGTACGCTTAGCCGATTTAAAAACTTCTTTTCCGAACTCATTCAAGTTCATAATTAATGCAGATCTTCGCGACTACTCGTCATTGGCTTTACGATTTGATTTACCAAACCGTAGACCAATGCGGAGCCTGCCGCGCTGGCCAGCTTCTTTTGTAAGCCTTGTTCTGGAGAACGCAACGCCTTCACGAGAACAAAACCTACTGAGAACGCGACCCCGAGAGTGCGAAGCGGGTCGCTTTTCAACTGCTCTACAATTTCAGTTCCCACATTCTTGATCGATGTTCTCATTTGCTCCTGCTCAGATCCGAAGGACTTAATCAAGCGATGAGTAATATCAAGAATGCTCTCTTTGGCGTCCATAACTAGAGACTCACTTTTTTATCAGCATTTTTGCTGCGTGAAGAAGCGATCAACGCAACGGTTGCGCCAATTACACAAGCGGCCGCTAAAACCGCAATCGGACGAGCCTTGATGAATTCATTTACGTTTTGAGCGTAAGTTTTTACGCTGTCTAAAGCTTCATCGATGCCCGGAATTCCTGCATCGTTCATTGCTTTGCCAAGAACGGTTTCACTTTTTGAAGTGGCATTCAAATTGGTATTTTCATTGGTGTTCATTTTATCATTTCCTTTTTTGTTAAGTTTTTTTGAACTTCGAAAAAGAGAAGCCTTCTTCGAAGTTCAAAAAAACATTTTATTTATGGCAAGTTTTTTGGAGAGCGACCCGTGACCAGGCCAACTACTACACTCACTAAGGCAAGTGCGATAAATACGAATAGTAGAAGTCTGCCGATTTCCATCGACATTCCCGCGAAGCCGTACGCTCCAAAGCCCATCGACACTAAAGCGAGTACGAAAAATATAATTGCTGCTCTTAACATAATTAATTTCCTTTCTGGAGCTTGGCTCCTGTTCTCTTAGTAATAGAGCAAGCTTAATGCCAGGGCAGTTTAGGAAAGCAAATTCAAACCAAGAGAGCTAAAAGAATGACATTTGTTCTGATCACATTCGATTCCCGTTGTGGTTCCTTAACAACAATTTTAAAATCGTACGATCGGGCAAAATGGTCTTGATCTGTCTTTCGGAATGGGATTACATGAATGTATGAAGACACCTACAAAAAAAGTTCTACTTCTTGAAGACGATCGCGACTTACAAAATTTGATTCGAGATTATTTTGCACCTCGGGGTTACGAAATCATTAGCCACTCTTCTGCAGAGGCCGCAGAAAAAGAAATCATCATGAATTCTTCTGGCGATCACCCGATCGATTTAGTGATCACTGATTTTCGTTTGCCAAACATGAACGGCATTGAACTGATTGTGCTGTTAAAGAAAATCGCACCAGAGATTCCAATCATTCTCGTGACCGCACACAGTAGTGTTGACCTCGCGGTTGAGGCAATCGAAAAGGGTGCGTTTGATTTTGTGGTGAAACCCATTCAGTTTTCCCAATTGGCGATCTCAATGGAAAGAGCAGTTTACGTGAGCCGTCTGCTGAAGGAAAATAATCGCTTGAAACTCACTCTTGATGAATCTACCAAGAAAATGGGAAACATCATTGCGAAAAGCGCGACGATGCTTTCGATCATTGACCTTTCAAAGCGAGTGGCCGGAAGTGATGCGACCGTATTGATTGGCGGCGAAAGCGGGACCGGTAAGGAAGTCCTCGCCCAATTGATCCATGCAACGAGTCCGCGTGTGGGGAAACCTTTTATCGCGATCAACTGCACTGCAATTCCTGAGGCGTTACTTGAATCAGAATTATTTGGGCACGCTAAAGGATCGTTCACCGGTGCCGATGAAAAGAAGGTCGGACTTTTTGAAGAAGCAGAGGGTGGAACCCTCCTTCTTGATGAAATTGGAGATTTGAGTCTAGCGCTTCAGGCAAAACTTTTGAGAGTCATTCAAGACAGAAAAATTAAGCGGGTCGGCGAAAACCAATATCGCGACATCGACGTTCGCATTTTAGCAGCGACTCACAAAAACTTAAGCGAAGAAGTAAAAGCGAAGCGATTTCGTGAAGACTTGTTCTTTCGATTGAACGTGATCCCAATTAAGATTCCATCACTTCGCGAGCGTCGTGAAGACATCCTTCCGCTCGCAGAACATTTCTTAAAAATTTTTAAAGCTCGAACTAATTCTCGTGCTACTGGATTTTCAAAAGAGGCACTCCATTATTTGCTTAAAAATAATTGGCCGGGAAACGTGCGCGAGCTTGAAAACGCAATTGAGCGTGCTGTCGTTCTCTGCGATTCAGATTTGATTCAAGAGCGCCATTTGTTGGTGCCTGCAGCTGGACTTGCTCCAAACGTAAATCCAGATGTATTGACCGACGAAAACATAGATCACTTGATTGAAGAACAAGCGCAAAATCAGGTAAAAAACCCTGAAGAAAAGCGAACCGAATCCAGTTCAAGTGCTGAACCGGTTCAGACTCGGACACAGGATTCAACCCAGATTCCAACTGGAAATCTTCTTTCTAAGGGAGAACTCATCTCGCTCGCAACACTCGAGAAGCGATACATTAGATTTGTATTAGGTGAGGTGGATGGAGTGAAAGAGAAGGCCGCAAAAATTCTTGAGGTCGACCGCAAAACTCTTTATCGCAAACTAGTATCGATGGAAAACGATATTGGAACTATGGCAACTCATTAGTAGCAAGGATCAATGCAAACCGATTCCCATTTAACGAGTTTAATCACGCCGGAACGAAGGATGAGCTATCTTAAAAGTAGAGAGGTTGATTTCGCAAATGCAGAGCGAGCACTGCTGGCGTTCGATTTTTTGACATTGAAAGAAATTGGTCATCGGATCAGAGGCGGAGCTCCTCTTTTTGGATTTGATTCTCTGTCAACATTGGCAATTCAACTCGAGCAAGCTGCGTTAAGTAGTGATGCCCCAAAAATCAAAATACTCGTTGCTGAGTTTTCTCAAATGATACGCAATGAAAAACTCCTTCTCAAAACTGAACAGCGCCCATCAGAGCGTTAATTTTATGACAGCGACACATTGACCTTCCGTCATTGGCACGATGATTGCTTTGTCTTAAGGTGTTACCTGAAATTGAAATTGATTCACTACCAAACAAAGGAAAAACTCTATGAAAACTCCAACGCCGCTCGCTGCAACGTCACAAACGGAATCTTTTGAATCTTTAAATTCAATGATCGTGCTCATGGAAACAGAAAACGCCTATCTTATGCAATTTGATTTGCCATCAATGCCGGTTGAGATTGGTGAGATTGTGGCCAAGAAAAATGAACTAAAAATCACCACCGCTTCTGACTTGAACAATGCGCTTCTACCCATTAATCTATTATCTTTAAGAACAATCGGTGGAAAAATTAAGTCGTTCTATCAGGGTGGGGCTCTTTATGTTCTTCTTCCAAAGGTCACGACGACTTCGCTTAAGACACCAGTAATGGGTTAATGAAAAGATCGGTTCCTCTAGGAATAAGTTTAATTATTACGTTTGCTTCAATTCCCCCTGCAAGGGCAGCGGGTGGACCTTTCAATTACAGTCCAAGAATTCGTTATTATACCGGTGGCGACACCGCGGTTCGCGGTGATACCAACACGGTGGGCATGGGTGGAGCTACCATCGCTATCCCAATGAGCATTAGTGCGGCTTTGGAAAATCCTGCTGGTTTCGCGATGACCACGGGCAGTCTTTCAGCACAGATTAATAAAAATACAATTGATGATAATCATCTTCAAAAAAGTCAGGACGCCTACGATAGCAATCAGTGGGGTCTGGCGGTGAGTCCACAAAATTGGGGATTTGGAATTTTATATGACTCACCTAAGACCGAGGGAGGGAACTATATCTCACCGGTCACCGGCCACAATCTGCCTACCGAAGTTTCGGTGAAAGAATTTCACGCGATCCTGGCCCATTCTTTTTTTGATAGCCGGTTCTCCATTGGGGTCAGTGCTGAAATTGAACGCGCGATCAGAAATTTGGCTGGATATTCTTACGGCGGAGATTCATTTGGGATGCAAGTCGGGGTGCTTTATCGGCTAAAAGATCATGTGATGATTGGCGGCAGTTTTAGACCTCAAACCAGGATCGATGCCGCCTCTGATTCAGATCAAAATGAACTGCCCGGCTTTAATCAACCTATTCTTTGTCCTGCAGAAATTGGTTTGGGCGTGGCTTGGATTCCCAATCGTTTTTTTAAAACTGGGTTTGGCCTTCATTACATGGCATCAACTCCAAATACTGCGCTTCTCGCCGATCAAAATGTGCCAATAGGTCAGTATGCGGTTCTTGAGCCTCGTTTAGGCGCGAGTTATGTGATTGGTGAATTTAATCATTTTAAAATTGAATATGCGGCCGGAACTTATTTTGAACCCTCTCGAATTGTTGGAACGAATGGAAGAATTCACGCCACCATGGGGCTTGAGGTGAATCCTTATTTTATCAATACCGGTGTTGGCTTTGATGCGGCTGCCGGATATAAAAACTTGATGGTGTCGATCGGGATCGACATTGTTCGAACGTTGAGGACATTTCAAATCATTCCAAAAGATCCGGTTCCGCCAGTCAATCGCTTTTTACCCGGTCCAACCCAAATTAGTCCTGATGGCTTACCTCACGGTCTCACCACTGATGATCCAAAGGGAATTGCGCCACCGAGCGTGAGCGATGTAAGAAAAATTATTGAAGATATTCCTAAAAACATTTCAAATCAGTTTGGACCCGCTCCCACACCGAGCGGAGCTGAAGACTCAATCAAGGTAAAACGAAAGCTTCATCGAAAGAAGAAAAAAATGGTTCCGGTGACCGAGTCCGATTCGGCAAGCACTTAAGTTCATTATTGCTCTGAAAGTGGGTAAAATGACTCGTGTTCATCGTTTCGAAAAATTTGGTCATACCAATTTTTGCTCGGAAGAAACGTTACCTCAGTTTTTTCTGGCGTCATTCTAATTCCTATCGGCAGTCCCCCAATGCTCACTTCAAATGCGCCCGTAGTAAAAGAATTGTTATTGATGATGGACCCATACGCCTTCCAAATCCCAGAAGACTCCACTTTGTTGATTCGGTACCAGGAGAAATTTTTTCCGGCCTGCCAGTCGATGTCTGCTCCTAATTTTTCTACTTCACCATAAGATTCGACGATCCAACTAATTTGGTCTTGAGCTTTGAGTGCTTTCATCAACGGAGCCGTTTCATCTAGGACTAAACTCAAATGCCCTTTCCATTCGTCTGCCGGTGAGAGTTCGTAACTCACGTTCGAAAGCTCGGCGTTTGCGTGAGTCGATTTTTCATTTTTCACTTTAACTTGTAGATCAGTAGTCACTTTTGGAAATGTCATTAGATTTGAAGATAAATCGAGCGGGAGAGCCATTGCTTCAATCTTACCTGACATGCTTAACTCAGGAAATTTTTCTGATTTAACGGTCATTGAATTCAGGGTAAGTAAAACCGGAGTGCGTTTCTCTTCCCAGTATTCTCGGGTAGCGACGGGAATATCGCCAGCAAGGGCAATGAGTTCAGCATTACCCGAAGTATTTGCTAGTATCTCTCCATCGGATTCGCTCAAATCCCAATCCAAACCTTTTATATTCAAATTTGCAACTAAGCCATGAAAGGCATCGACCAAGTGGGTTCCTTGAAGTGCGAGATGAAGGTCGAGCTTTTTAATCTTACCGGAGTTACCGCTGTCTTCGGGCTGGTTCCCAGACAGATCATGAAGATTAATGTTCATATCTGAAACCCTTGCATCGGTAACTCGCCAATCAATCTTCCCGTGTCCTCGGACGCGAATATCTGGAGTATGGAAGGCGATCGCAGATGGGTCGGTAAAAAGATAACTGCCGGGAAGGAGCACTCCGTTTTTAATCAGAAAGTGAGAGTGAATCTCAGCATCTCCATTTTCAATTTCATAGTGGGGGAGTGAGCGGAGTGTAATATTCAAAAATGAGAGAGAGTGGGTAAAAGCATCAAGCTGAATATCAGCGTTCACGAAAGGGAAAACCGCATTTCCTGGAGCATCAGGAATAAAAAATTTACTGAAGTTTACTTTTGCTACTCCTTCAATCTCATCAAAATACCTGCAGTCGATATGCAAATCAGGAAACCTACAATGCGATTCGCTAAAATCTCGTTCTCCATTTTATTTTGTATGTACGTATTTTACATCGGTGCAGTTTCACTCTTTTTAAATACTCGTCTCTTTGCGAAGGTAACCCACATGACCGACGAAAATTTAACTCACGTTAATTTTCACGGCGCATTTTCACCTTTTCCAGGGTTTCTTTGGTTCTCAAATGTTGCTGTGTATATTGGCGACCAAAATGTATCGATTAAAATTAATGCAAACCATAACTTTGCGCGCTTTGCGCTCATGCCGCTGCTGAAGAAAAGATTTTTATTCACCGAACTCGATATTAAAGAAGTGACCGTTGAGGTGGGAATGAAATCACTCAAAGAAAAAATGGAGCACCTTGCAA
>Ga0207032_1125_pt1 | contig 21254 bp, 19 predicted proteins | sample Alteio_BWMinCont_38_FD_153308 | JGI IMG/M metagenome (GOLD analysis project Ga0207032, IMG submission 153308) | Enriched cells from forest soil in Barre Woods Harvard Forest LTER site, Petersham, Massachusetts, United States -... | ecosystem: Environmental > Terrestrial > Soil > Temperate forest >... | reverse complement strand
GGAGTTGCTGACGCATTCGAATTCTATAGAATGAGTAGCTCTAAATCATTTGTCAGTGGTCGGCGTCCCCGCCTGAGGCAGAATCGGAATTATTTATATCTTTGCTTAGATCAAAAAGCAATCTTGATAAATTATATATTTTTAAGGGATTATAAAAAGCATCCTGACTCTAAACTGGATTTATCGCTTTTATGGGAGTACGATTTATCGCGTATAGACTATGATAAGATGATAAATGTTGTCGTGCAGCGGGTTGTAGAAAGAGGCTGGCCTGAAGACTGGTATGCAATTTTGAATCTGTATGGAGAAGAAGGCGTAAAAGACGCCATAAAAAATATTCCTTATCTCAATAGTAAAGACATGAACTTTGTCAGTGTTGCTTTTGAAATTCCTTTATCTGAGTTAAAATGTTACAAACGGAAACAGTTAAACCCGGGACACTGGGAGTCTTAAAATCCCTGATGGGAGATAACAGTTTTGCTGATTTTTTTTTGGTAGGCGGCACGGCCCTTTCATTACAAATTGGTCACAGGGAAAGTATTGATATAGACTTATTTTCGTTGAAACCTTTTGATGGAAATCAATTGTTGGAACACCTTGAAAAAATGCTTGATTTTAAATTAAATTATGAAGGAAAAAATGCCATCAAAGGGAAGATCAATAATATTCAGGTCGATTTTATTACCCATGATTATCCTCTAATAGAACCAATTCAAAATATTGAAGGATTAAGAATTGCAGGATTAAAAGATATTGCGGCAATGAAGCTAAATGCAATAACCGGAAATGGCACCCGCCTGAAAGATTATATTGATGTTGCTTATTTGTCCCAATATATGTCATTAGAAGATATGACTGAGGCATACAAAGTAAAATATTCTTCGAGAAATCCTTTTGCAGCCCTGAAATCCTTATCATATCATGAAGACATTAATTTCGACGAACATATCAAATTAATACATCATAAATATACATGGAAAGGCATTGAAAAACGTATAAATCAAATGATAACATTCCCTGATAAGATTTTTGAGGAGATGTGAATAATGCAGTTTAGTGAAAGACTTCTATTCCAAGCGATATTGTCATTTCGACGATAAGAGAAATCTGATTTATATATATCGTGACAAAAAACCTATACTAATACGCTTCCGACAGATTTCTCCTATCGTCGAAATGACAGCCTATTTGTTGGTTTTGGGTAGTTGAGAGCATTTTTAACAATTAACGAAACGATATAAATATTTGAGTTATCGTTAGAATTCACCAACTGAAGAACTCACCAAATCACTAACTCACCAAATCACCAACTCTCTTAGTTATCTACATCAATCGCATTCAAAGGCAAAGTAACAAGCCCCGGTATTTTATCAAGCTGAGGCTTTAATTCAGTTGCACTTCCTGCAATCATGACCTTATAGTCAGCCGGGTTGAAATATTTCTTAATAACCTTATTTACTTTTTCAATATCGATCTGGTTCAGTTCAGCCAGGCTTTGTTTTCTCTTTTCGTAATCAGGATATAATAACGGGTTGAATGTATTCACCAGTTGTGCAGGGCTTTCCATGCCTTCTACCCCAGCCACCATTCGTGTTTTTATAGTAGCAAAAATATCTTTCGGGGCGCCACTGTCATAAAACTGTTTCAGTACTTTATCGAAACTCTCGAGGGTAGCATACATTACTTCATTTCTCACCTGGGTGTTTACAGTATATGTCTCATTGTTATCCTCATTACTAAAATTGCTGCTGATAAAATAGGCCTTACCTTCTTTTACGCGCACCTGTTCAAATAGCATTTGTGAAAAAACACCATTGGCTATCTTAAAGGCTTCCAGGTCTTTGCTTTTTACATTAGGTGCTTTTTTAACCCAATCGATTGCCGCCTGTGTGGCATTTTCGCGGTTCACAAATGCATATTGCTTTTTATCAAATTCAGGTTCAGGCAATGAAACGCCGTTTACCTCGCCATATGATGCATCCCATCCTTCGAAATATTTGGCGATGAGGGCTTTCAATTTATCTTTGTCCGGTTTTCCGGCTACAACCAGTATGCAGTTTTTTGGCGTATAATTGAATTTATAAAATTCTGAAACCTGGTCGGTCGTAATTTTATTCAATTGCGCGGCATAGAAATTTCTTCCCAGCGGATTTGTTGCTCCGTACACGTAGAATCTGCTGTATATCTTGGTAAGATCACCGATATCCATTTTTGCAGGCGTATTGTATGTAATCTGCTGCTCTACATAAGATGATATTTCATCTTTAGGGAAGGTTGGGTGCAGGATCACATTGGCAAAAAGATCCATAGCCAGGTCTTCGTCTTTGTTCAGAAACTGCATGTCCAGTTCACTGAAATTATCGTTACTACCAGCATTGATCGTTGCCGCCAACTGGTAACTGATACTATCCTGCTGCACCCGGCTATATTTCTGATTCCCCAATAAGAGAGCATTGGCGGTCAGGCTTGCAATAGACTGCATGCCAGGCGTTTCATTTTTAGTACCGGTGTTCACAAGCAGACTTACAAAACTTACGGGTATATTGCCATAATCCATAAAAATGACCTGCATTTTATTTTTGAGCTTGTATTTGTCTTCAGGCTCAAAATTAGTCTGGCCAAATGCCTGAATACAACTGAATGTTATAATAAGAATGATGAATAATCGCTTCATAATATTTCTTTTAACTATTTATTATAGGTTGGTTAGTCAGGTTTGATATTGATAATATTAATCCGCTCAGGTGCCAGGTATGTAGCTGCCACGCGTTTGATATCCTCCGGGGTTACTTTACGGTACTGATCGATAGCATGATATGCCTGGTTGTAATCGCCATAGTATAACTCACTGGCTCCCAAAGCATTTCCAATCCCTTCCGCACTGTAGTTCAACTGCATATTTCCGGCTTCTTTGGCTTTGATATAATTATCAATCATACTTTGAGGAATGCCATTGGCTGCGATGTTACTTATTTCATCACTCACAATCTTTTTCACTTTGAAATTTCCCGGAGCAGCATTCATAAAGAAATCAAATGATTGTTCACTCGGGTATTTATAAAATCGTGTTTCTTCGGTAGATGCAATTCCATAAACCAGATGTTTCTTTTTGACCAGAATATTATTCAAAATAGAATTCTGATCCAGGAATAGAATACCTGTCAGCATATTAAGTGCATAATAATCCTTGCTCGAAACGGCAGGATATGGGATAACATAGGAATAAACCTGAATCATCTGATCAAGTGGCATCTCTGTCACTTTTGGTTTTGATTTTGTAAGGTCGGGCAGATCGGTTTTATCATTGAGCGTTAATTGTTTGGTCACTGCACCGAAATATTTATCCGCCATGGCAAAAACTTCATCCGGGTTCACATCTCCCACTACTACTACAAATGCATAATTGGGGCTGTAATATTTGTTATAAAAATCCATGCATTCGTCAGCCGTAAAGGATGTTATTTCTTCAAGACTGCCAATAGGGTTAACTGAGTAAGGGTCATTTTCAGGATACAATGCCTTATATTCATTCAGCATCATTCGTTCTTCCCAGTTGTTCATGCCATCGCGGAACTCCTCGCCCACTACCTGTCGCTCGGTATTCAATATATCCTGGGTTACTTTAAGGTTACCCATCCGGTCTGCTTCCATATCCATGCACATATCCAGGGCAGATTTAGGTACATATTCGTGGTATTCTGTGAAATCACTATGCGTGCTGGCGTTTAATACCCCGCCGACTTTCTCAACATTATGAAAGAATGATTGTCCGGGATATTTTTCTGTCCCTCTGAACATCATGTGCTCAAACATATGCGCCATACCATGTACTCCGGGGGCCTCGTCTTTCGCTCCTGCACGATACCATACCTGCAGATAGACGAAATTATTTCCGGGTTTCTGGCAAACAATTACTTTCAACCCGTTTTTCAAAGTTTTTGAAACGGCAGGATATTCTATCGCTTTTGCATAAAAGCAAAAAGCCAATAAAATACTTGTTAAAACATACTTTTTCATATTCTATATATTAAATTCACTACTAAACATTTCGAAATTTAACCGCAAAGAACGCTATGGTTTCGCAAAGAGCGCAAAGCTCTTATTCTGATTAATTATTGCTTTTCTCTAAACCGGTCAATAATACTCCATTCCATTTGCTACTCTGTTGATCCCATCTTTTAAAAGAATTACATTAAAATTGACTAATAACCCTAATTTAAAATCACCAAGTTTCAAATAAGAAAGCGTTTGAGCAATATGCAAATCAGTTAACTCTGAAACGCTTTTCAATTCAACTACAACTTTGTTTTCAACCAATAAATCAATTCTATATCCGCAATCAAGAACTATTTCTTCAAAAACTACCTGCATCAATTTTTCTTTTCCACCAGCAACCCAGATTTTTGTATTTTATAAAATAAGCATTCTTTATAAATATTTTCTAATAGTCCCGGCCCAAGTGCCTTATGTACCTCAATTGCACAACCTATGATAAGTTTAGATATCTGATTCTCAGTCATAAAAAATTAAATTTTACCGCAGAGTACGAAGTAGTATCTGAAAGAGCGCAAAGCTCATATTTCATATATTATCCTTTCATTTTCTTTTTTTCCTTTACAGTTTCCTCATTGTTTTTTCTTTGTTCCTCTGGGACACCTTTGTGCTCTTTGCGGTTTGTCTTTTTTCTTTATTACTCTGCGACACCTTGGCGTCCTTTGCGGTTTGCCTTTATTTCTTCGATAATCTGTGGTTTGCTTTCTTTCTATCTCAAACTTACTACCCCGCCCTGGGAACTGATACCAAAACGAAAAGTTGCATAACTCTTTTCCCCCGGAGAAAAACCTGAAACCAGGATGACCCGGAAGGCATGCAGTTTTTCAACACCCACATAAAATTCTGCGTACTGATTTAACGTATTTGTTGTCAGGTAATTTACACCGGCTATTTCGCCCAGTTTAAGTTTTCTAAGGAGCGGAAATTTATTGAGTATAAATCCTCCGAAATGGTGTTCAAAATTAGCCTGCACAAACTGGCCATTGGAACTGTATTTGTAATAAGGCAATAATTCAAATCCTCCGGAATTAGTAAAAATAGTTTGATTTCCCTGGAAATGATAATAATCCATGAAGTACATATCCTTGTTGTTCAGGAATTTGCCGGCAGTTACAGTCCAGTTTGAATTTCCTACCATTTTAAGATTGATTTTTCCATCAACCGAAGCCTGTACATAATCATAATTCACATTAGACCCTGCGGCTTCTATCCCTTTTTTATAATATAAAGTCAATGTCGGATATTTGGAACCTTCTATTATCTTTTCATAAGGTCTTGTATAATAATGTTGTGCGAAGTTAATTTTAAAATTGGCATCAAACAGCAATGCTTTGTTCGGGTTGAAAGACATGACACCATCGGGCAAAATTCCCTGCGGATCATTCGATGTAAAATCTCTACTCATTTTCGAGAAACTGAAATCAGTAGTATTTATCATAGAGGTTCGCGATTCATATTTTAATGATGTTGTAAAAATGACGCCATTTACCAGTTCCATGGAATGTTTTACATCCACAAAATCAGACTGATACAACTTCATAAAATTCTGTTTTTCGAAAAGGGAATATATCTCATTGAATAGAAAGGAATATGGATGTATCTCATTGAATTGCACTGCCGATCGGCCTGCATCAACCGAGAAATAACTGAATTTTTCGGGCCGGTAATTATTATAATAACTAAGCGCGCCATTCAATCGATGATCTGAAAATCCATAATAAGCTGAAGGCGTTATGGACCAGGACCGTTTATGCTCAAGCTGTTTGGAAAATGATACCTCCTCTCCTATCCTAAGTCCTTCTACCGTATTATATTGTACACTTTGCAAAAGGGAGCCTACATAAATGCTTTGCTTTTTATAACGGTCATTATAATTATATCCCCCAACAAAAAATTGAAAAGGCTTTAACTTGTTTTCTTTTTTATCAACTGAATCCAGGTATTTTTTAGATTTCCGTATTGCCATTATGCTGTCTCTTTTGCGATAGTCATTTATTTCATCAGTTGTAAGTGGTACCGGTCTAGTTTCATGCCAATATAAGGTGTCTTTTTTATTGGCATCAGTATCAATTTTCATATCTTCTGCCGTGAAAAAATGCTTTTTGAAACCCGGTTCTATATTATAATTGGAATTTACGCCAACATATACGCCGCTTCCCTGGAAACCCATTGCTCCGAAATGAAATAAAAACTTATTCGTAATAGGCATCCATACATCATTGGTAACAGGGACAAAATTCTGGTTTATAACCAATGTATCAACAAAATCAATCTGGGCATCTTTGGTCAGATACAGATTGGTGGCGTATATTCTCCAACCGCTTTCTTCAAGATAAATATAGCCTCTGAAAACAGGATCATTTTTTCGGCGGACGATCACCTGTATTTTGTCAACCGTACTTCCATTTTCCTGGTAGGTTCCTTCAAGATGGTACCTATAATAAAGCATCGCATCAGGTGCAATCGGAGAAATAAATCCGCGATCACTGAGCCCGTCAATCTGGATCACACTTTCATAAAAATCAAAAAGCATATCTGATGCACTGTTGTAACTGAATGCCTGGTTGTTACCACTTACTTTTGAAGAGATCATCTCCTCTTTTATCTTATCAGGCTGCTCAAAATTAAATTTTGAAACAGATTCAGACAGATACCTGATATTGGTACTGTCAATAATCCCAACCATATCGTCTGAAATATCCTGCCCCAGCAATTTTTTAGGATGTTTTTCCATCCGTTGAATGCCTTTTATATAAACATCACAACTATATGCTTTTACCTGTTCTTTATAATGTTTCCTCATTTTTATAGCGTGGCGTATCATATTGTAGGCTGGATCTTCTCCGGCTTTAATGGTCACCTCACCCAGCTGCATGGATTCGTCATGCAATGTGGCATTCAATACAATTTTAGTAGTCCCCACGTTAACTATTTCTGAATGAGACTGATACCCCATCATTCTAAATACGATAACGTATTGTCCTGCAAGTAGATCAAGTGTGTAATTGCCTGCATCATTCGTTGTCGTTCCTTTGGTTGTCCCTTTTACATACACACTTGCGTAGGCTATGGGTTTATGTAGGGTATCTGTGAGTTTACCAGTAATTTGTGTCGCAAAAGCTGACCCCGCTGATAACAAAAACGATATCAGCAATAATAGTATTATTGTTGTTTTTCCCTGGTTCATAATGGTGTGACGATATCCTGATGATAAATGTTACAAGATTTTCAAAAAAAATGAAAAATAATACTTAAATATTATAATTCAATCACTTTTCAGGAATTACTACAAAGTAGCAGCCTGGATATCCAGGGTAATCGCTTGTTTCACAGCTTCTACTACATTGTTATGTACTTTCGGGTTAAAGATACTGGGTACCAGTTCGTCATCAACTGCCAATGCAGAGATGGCTTTGGCAGCTGCAATTTTCATTGGTGCAGTTATGCTGTTTGCCCCACATTCCAGGGCAGCTTTAAACAATCCGGGAAAAGCCAAAGCATTGTTAATGCTTCTTCCATCATCCGCAAAAGCGGCACCAGCCTCAATGGCCTCATCAGGGAAAATTTCAGGTTCCGGGTTTGAAAGAGCCAGAATAATCTGTCCCTTTCTTATCATTTCAGGTTTGATGAGTCCTGGAATTCCCGTTGTAGAAACTACTATCTCTGCCTTAGTCATAGCTTCGGGGAGGCTGTCAATTTCACCGCCGTATTCAATCAAACGGTTTTGAGAATCAATATTGGGATCTACGCCGATAACTTTCAACCCAAAATCGAGAAGCAGTTTTGCTATTCCATAACCCGCGGCACCCAGACCTATCTGGGCCACCACTATATTTTTATCAGGTTCACGCCCTAATATCCGCAAAACGGTAAGGATGGCTGCGAGCGTGACAGTAGCCGTGCCATGCTGATCATCATGCATAACAGGCTTGTTAAGCCTCTTTATCAACTCATCTTCGATATAAAAGCAATCGGGAGTACTTATATCTTCGAGGTGAATACCGCCAAAAGTTGGAGAGACAAGCATTACCGTGTTGATAAATTCATCACGGTCTTTGGTATCAATTAATATAGGAGTGGCGCTCACACCGGCAAACTGGTCGTAAAGTACAGCCTTCCCTTCCATAACAGGCATGCCGGCTACCGGACCAATATCACCCAATCCGAGTATCCGAGTACCGTTGGTAAATATTCCGACACTATTGGCAATGTTTGTATATAGCCTGGCTTTAGAAATATCCTCCACAATAGCTTTGCAAACCCTGGCTACTCCGGGTGTATAGATATATCGTAAATCGGAAATGGTTTTGACATCCTCGTTTCGGGTGCTATGGATTTTGCCACCCTTATGTTTTTCAAAAACAAGGTCCTTTATGGCAATGATTTTAGTTCTGGTACGCTTGTGTACAGCCTCTATCACCCTGTCGAGATGGGCTTTATCGTAAACAGACACCGTAATATCACGTATAGAATATGTTTTACCAATGCTTATCGTGGTAAAGTCGCCGATCAATCCTTCTTCTTCACCGATTACCGTAAGCAGTTTCCCCAGGGTACCGGGTTTATGCAACGACTTAACTTCCATTACAATATCCCATTCAGGATGCACAATATTCTTTTTCATTTCAAATCTTAATTCAACCCGCTAAACTATGTCTTTTATGGATGGTAATGTGTTAACAAATATCATATTTTGTATGTATTTAAAAATATTTCTTGGTGTATTAAGAAATCTTTATATTTGCACCTGTAAAGGTGGAATATTTATTGAATCCTTAAATTCAAAGTTAATATTTCAAAACATTAAATAGGTATTATTGAGACATTTATAGCTGATATTTGAAGGATTTGATCCCGTTTATATAAAATCGGGGTTTTGTCACATTTAGAAGCAGGTTTATATCAAAACAAATTAGGGCTGTTTATTTTCCCCTCTCCTGGCTACAATTGCCCTTTAAACCCCGACTTTCAGTCGGGGTTTTTTATTATGATAAATCAAAGATTTATTGCAATTTTGAGCAAACCGGGGGATTTCTGATTATAATCCATCCTGCTATTATTCATTCAGAAAACTAATTGGTTCGATATTTGTTCCAATGGGAGATAATATTAACGTAAAAAGCCTATTTTTGCAGTTGATGCGTATTACACGTGCATATTTTAGTGCTATTCTTTTGGCAATTATTTGTTTTTCAATAACGCCAAAAGAGTTTATTCATGATCTTTATGACCATTCTGATACCATTGAGAATGAATATTGCCTGAAAGGTATCCTTCATGTCGAGGCCATACATCATCATTGTGAAATGCTTAATTATTCGGCATTTCCCTTCGATGGAAATATTGGAAATACACTTTTAAACAATCTTCGGGTGGCTGTATCTCAGCCCCGTATTGCTGATTACGGCTTTATAAAACTTGACAGGTTCAATTTATCCCGATTCAGGGCGCCACCAATAGCCTGATTTTTTTCCGATAAGTAAACTCATTTGAAATTGAACGGCTTCAATTTCAAATGCTGTGGATGCAATATGTTTTGCATTGGAGTTTTACAAAAGATAATAATTATAACCCATGTTGGTAAATGTATTGAATAATAATCGTTTATGATTAATAAAATAATTGTCCTCTTGATGGCTTTTTCGATATTTGCAAAAAACTCGCAAGGGCAGAAATCTGACTGTCATATCAGTTTTCATGGACATTTAATAGATATTAAAACACGCGAATCTATTCCCGGAACACTGGTTCGGATCAAAGAACTTGATAAAGCGGCCGTTTCAGATAGTGCCGGTGTATTTAGTTTCTCTGATTTGTGTCCTGGACAATACAGTTTTACCTGCGCGGTGATAGGTTATGATACGCTGGTTAAAAAGATAAACCTGGCAAAGTCCGGTCATGCCGTTTTTGAATTGTCTGGACAGGAACTCGGCACGGTTGAAATTTCAGGAAAACAAAAAAAGGAAGCCCTGAGTACTGTTGCACATGAAACTCTGGCTGGTGTAGCCATTGATGAAGTTCGTGGAGAATCACTCGGAGAATCTTTAAAAGACATCACCGGGTTGAACTCTATTCAAACCGGGCCTGGAATATCTAAACCTGTAATTCATGGCCTGTACAGCAACAGGATACTAATATTAAACAATGGTGTAGGACAAGCTGGCCAGCAATGGGGCTCCGATCATGCACCTGAAATTGATCCTTTTACAGCATCTGAAATTACTGTAATTAAAGGTGCTGAAAGTGTTCGATATGGTTCTGATGCTATGGGAGGAGTTGTATCGTTACAACCCAAAGAAATGCCTAGAACTCCAGGCATTGATGGCGAACTGAATCTTGTTGGAGCAAGCAATAACGGAATGGGTGTTGCATCAATCATGTTGGAAGGTGCATTTGGGAAAAACCTTGCAGGTTTGAGCTGGCGTATACAGGGAACCGTAAACAGGGCCGGTAATTCTGAAGCTCCGGGATATTATCTGGATAATACAGGCGATTTTGAGAGGGATTATTCTGCACAATTGTCATACAGACATGAAATTTTTGGAGCGGATCTGTATTACAGTTCATATAATACCCAGATCGGCATTTTAACAGCCTCCGAAGTTGGCAACCTGGCTGACCTTGATTCAGCTCTCAAAAGTTCAAAGCCAAACGAGCCGTCAAAGTTTACCTATAAAATCACAACACCTTATCAGACAGTTGCCCACAATCTCCTTAAAACGAGTGGTTATATATATCTGAGTGACGACAGCAAAATCCAGGCAATTTATTCCCAGCAGCAGGATCTTAGAGAGGAAGTAGCCAATGATGCTTCTTATACGAACACCCAGGTCAATTCAGTGGCTGATTCCTTTTTTATTATCACTAATAGTGCAGAAGTAGAATGGGAAACAAGGTATCTGAATAATTTCAGCAGTGAAATTGGAATAAGTGGAAGCACTCAGAGTAACTACCATAAAACGGTCGATTTTTACGGGGTAATACCAAATTTCCTCAATTATGGAGGCGGGGTTTATGCAATCCAAAAATGGCAAAAAGGTTTTTGGACACTAGAAGGAGGTCTTCGCTATGATTATTTGTGGGAACAGGTATACATGTATAATGAGAATCTGGAATATGTTGCTCCCCTACATGAATATTCACACCTTTCAGGAACTCTGGGCGCCACTTGCCAGATATCAGACAGATTGACCTGGAATTTTAATTATGGCAATGCATGGAGACCACCTGAACCCAACGAATTGTATGGCAAGGGCGTTCACCTGAGCGCTGCCTCATTTGAACTTGGTGATTCGGCACTCGGTGTGGAACAGTCAAATAATTTTTCGACCTCAGCAAGATATGAGTCTCCGAAGCTGAAAGTAGAACTTGGCGTCTATTATAATATTATTAATAATTTTATTTTTTTAGAGCCGACAGGAAAACCAATCTACCAGATAAGCGGTGTTGTTCCTGGTTTTCAATATACTCAGGCAAATGTCCTTTATGAAGGTGCTGATCTTGATATTAATTACCATTTTACACCAAGGTTTAGCATCGTATCTAAATCCACTATTGTCAGGGCTTATAATTATACCATACATGATTACCTCATTTATGTGCCTGCTGACAGGTTTGATAATGGTTTGAAATATGAATTCCGCAATTTTGGCAAGGTTACAAAGCCGTACCTTGTGGCATCCAATGTATATGTGAGACATCAGGACCGTGTGCCCGTAAATAATTATGATTACGCTCCCCCACCCCCAGCCTACACGCTTTTCAATGCAGGGTTTGGTTTTTTTGTTATGTCTCAGAAGAGAAACATAGAAATTAATCTGACTGTAAACAATATTGCCAATACAACCTATCGGGATTATCTCGACAGGTTGAGGTATTTCAGCGCTGAACCGGGAAGGAACATCATGCTGAGATTAAAAATACCGCTCTGGCCGGAGAAAACCGTAAACAATGATTAACAAACGATTAAAAATTAAAGAATTAACAAATGAAAAATTTTAGAAATGTAATATTATTCTTAATGTTCGGGACAATAATAGCTTCCTGCAATAAGAACAACGTGGCAAATGTGCAGCACCCTCTGTCGAATGAGTTTTTAACAACTACAATTCTCAATCTGCAGAATGTGTCAAATCCAAATGATAAACCGTCAATTTCGTATTATCTCAATCCAAATACTCCAACAGTACCACCTGTGATAACACCTGATACATTGAAACTTACAAAAAATGCAACTTACACTTGCAACATTGTAATTCTTGATCAGACAAAAACCCCGGTGGATACAGTTAGTGATGTCATTAAACAGCGGGAAAACATCCATCTTTTCTTTTTCTATCCCACTTCTGGATTAATGCTTACCGATAGTATTACAGATCACGATACCAATATTCCGCCGCTTCCTTTTGGACTTCAGTCTCAAATAAAGACAGAAGCCGCAAGTACAGGTAGCCTGCGTGTGGTTTTGAGACATCAGCCAAATGTGAAAAATGGTACTTATGGTCCGGGTTCCACCGATCTCGATGTAACATATCCTGTAAGCATTAAATAAACTTATTAAAAAATTTAAAGAAATGAAAACACAATTATTTTTACTGATATTTATCATAATATTGCTCTTCAGCAAAGTAAGCTTTGCCCAGGATACCCCTCGTGCCAAAAGTTTTATAGAAATATCAGGCGGTATATCCAATCCAACCGGCAATTTTGCGTCTTCCGCACTCACCAATAATATTCAAAGTACTTACAACAGTACTGATGGTTATGCACAATTAGGTTCCCATTTTGCAATTAACGGCGCCTGGTATTTAACCCCAAATTTTGGTGTAGGAGGAACTCTTTCCACTTCTTCTTATAGTGTAAATGCAAACGCACTTGCAAATGAGATTATAAATTCATTCGATTGCGACTCTGCTACCGCCTCTGCGCGTAATTATAATACGATCAGTGTTTTAGTGGGTCCTTATTACGCCATCCGATTAGGCCATTTAACAATCGAAGCAAGGGTATTAGCCGGCATTACAAACACAACAACCCCGGACTTTATTATGCAGGCCATTAATTTAGCAGGTGGTTCCGACCCGGAATCCATATCCACTTTTGTTCAGAAATCAGGTACAGCTACCGCATTGGGGCTTGATGCCGGGATCGGAATAAAATTTGCACTTGCCAAACACCTTGGTCTTGTTTTGAGAACGGATTATTTCTACTCAAAGCCAAAACTGAGCTTTGACAATGTAGGCCGCCAGAACAATGCAGGAAGGCTCGTAACCAGTTATAACCAGCCGATCGCAGGTGTCAACTCCACTTTCGGGGTTTGTTACTTTTTTTAAAAAACAAATTTTTCATTTTTATAAAGCGGCGCTTCAGAAATGAGGCGCTGCTTTTTTAAATCCACGCAGAACTGTCTTTTTTTGCTGAAAATATTCTATATTTGGATAGATTTTTGCTTACAAAATAGCATCCGAATAATAATTTATTAAAGATAAATGAATAGAGGTTATTACATATTATTAGTCTTTGTAATAATGTCATTGCTTTATTCAGAAAAAACATTTGCCTGCAGAGATTTTACTGTAAATGAACTGGGATGGTCATTCCAGTTGCATAACGGGGGATACATTCTTTTTGGCTTAAAGTCAAATGATACAATTCCTGAAGCCGACCTCGTTGTTGTAAGAACTGACAATTACGGGGATACCTTATCTGTGAAAGAAATTAAAAACGTGCCCGTTACCTTCTCTTTTTCAGATATTATGGACATGGATTCTGCCGGTAATTTTATTCTTGCAGGTGTACGCGACAGCACGGGAAGTGATTGGTTCAGAATCATTAAGTACTCTGCTGATGTGAATACAATGGGTGTCCAGACTTATCCTATACCCTCTGACAGTTTTGTACTTGCCACATTGTTTGACTGGAGATACATAAAAGGGAAAGGGTATCTATTTTTCGGGCAGAATAGAAAATCAGGATACAGCACAGCTTTTCTTTCCAATACCGGGCAGGCCTATTATACTTCCGGTGGTGATCATAGCTACGAATTATCTTTTATTGGTGATGCGGCTCAATGGAATGATAATATCGTAATTACCGGTGATTATATTAAAGGAACCAAACAAGGTACTTTTATCGAAATTTTAAATCAAAATGGTAAAATTCTGAACCAGAGGTTTTATCCTGTCGATTCATCGGTAAAAACTGAAGGAATTCAACTTTGCATCAGCAATAATGCATTTTATATACTTGGGTTCTATGACAGCAATGTTGCCTGGGGACAATTTTACTGTATCAAAACAAACCAATTGCTTGATACTGTATGGACTAAAATATTCCCAATTAAAGAAATTGCGCGCGATACACTTACAACTTCCCTTTCAATCTTAGGCAATACTCCTATTCACAACAATTCTTCAGGTATTCTGATAAAAACATACGAAAATAATGTCCCGGTAAATGATGTTCTGTTAAAGATTGACAGTTCAGGCAATATTAATTTTCTTAAAAATTTATCCGGCCTTAATACCACCATCTTCAATTTTAACGAAAATTCTTCAAAACAATTAATAATGGTTGGTACATTAAATAATAAACAAACCATTGATCTTCATCTAATTATACTTGACTCCACATTATCAGGCACTGTAACCACAAATATAAAATCAGAGGCTTTTTCGGTTTTCCCAAATCCTGTTTCAGGTAATCTCTATTTGAACGGAATTACTTCAAATACTAACCCAACATATGTTTATGTTTGCGATGCAACCGGGCAATCGGTTATTTCTTCATATATCAATCAGGATGAAAGCATCAATACTAATAAATTAAAGCCCGGAATTTATTTCTTAAAGCTGATTTCAGCAGATGGAATCCCTTACACAACTTCATTTGTAGTAAAATGATTTGTTTCAGATTTTTATTTGGGTATAAGTTTGTGTAATTCTTGTCTTTAATTTAAAGACTGAAAAATGGCAATGAATCCGGAACCCAAAATAATCCTGTTTGACGGTGTTTGTAATTTGTGCAACCGTACCGTTCAATTTGTTCTGAAACATGATAAAAAAGCAATATTCAAATTTGCTCTTTTACAATCAAAAGCGGCTCAGCGGCTGCTTGAAAATTCAGATTTGTCAAAGCCAGGTATGGATTCGATATTATATATAAGGGGAAATCAGGTTATCAGGAAATCAACGGCAGTATTGTATATTTTAAGAGACCTCAGAGGATTATGGAAGCTTGCATTCGGGTTTATGATTTTACCTGCTTTTATCCGGGATTTTATTTATGATATTGTTGCAAAAAACCGATACCGGGTATTCGGGAAACGTGATTCGTGTATGATACCCACACCCGAATTAAAAAACAGGTTTTTAGATTGATTCCGTCCTCAAAATAAATCCATTGCCGTGAATATTCACTATTTCTACATTGGAATCTTCTTTCAGATATTTGCGTACACGCGCCATAAATACATCCATACTTCGTGTGGTAAAATAGTTATCTTCTTTCCAGATTTTATTCAGGGCTTTTGATCTTGGCATCACTTCATTCATATGCTGACAAAGCATTTTTAAAAGCTCTGATTCTCTTGGTGACAGCAATTGCTTTTTATTGTTGATGGAAAGGATTCTTAATTTATAATTGAACATGTAATTACCAATGCTCATTTCATCAGGTAGCTCAATCTCTTCTTCAAATACTTCATAATTCCTTTTTAAAACCGCCCTGATTTTATAAAGCAGAACTTCAGAATCAAAAGGTTTGGTAATATAATCATCCGCGCCGGTTTTAAAGCCCTCAACCATATCCTGTTTGAGGCTTTTGGCAGTTATATAAATCATCGGGATATTATTGTCTTTTTCCCTGATTCTGCGGCCAAGGGTAAACCCGTCCATTTTTGGCAACATTACATCCAGCAAAACCATATCGAATTTCCCTTTATCGAAAATACTGTCAGCCATGCTTCCATCGCGGCAAAGTACTACCACATATTCGTTAAGCTCCAGGTAGTCTTTTAGTATAGAACCGAAATTCGGCTCATCTTCAACAAGTAAAATTTTTGTTTTAGTGTTTTCCGGCATAGTTTATAGATTAGGTTCATTTTCAATATGCAAGGGAAGTCTTATGATAAATGTACTTCCTTTTTTCAATTCACTCATTACGTCTATAGTTCCGTGAAATGCTGTTACAACAGCTTTGGCATAACTCAGCCCCAGGCCGAAACCTTTGATATCATGTAGATTACCTGTACTCAGCCTGTAAAATTTATCAAAAGCCTTTTTTTGCGTTTCCCTGCTCATACCGGGGCCATGGTCTTCTACCTCAATAACAAGATTTTTATCCTCATTATACGCTTTTACATTTATTACGGGGGCATCTATCGAGTATTTACATGCATTGTCAAGCAAATTATTCATCAGGTTTTCAAAATGAATTTCATCACCAAAAACCATAAAATTTTCAGCTTCAGATCTCAGGTTAAGGCGACCCTTACGATCCGCAATCTGAAGGCGGAATCGCTCAATCAGTTTTTCAATGGATTTGCCTGAATTAAAAGGAGCAAGTTTCAATTTAAAATCACCTTTATCCATGATCGCGGCATTCAATACATTCTGAACCTGGAGATTCATCCTGGTATTTTCTTCTTTGATCATCAGGGCATAGCGGGTCAGTTTTTCCTTATCATCCATAATGCGCGGGTCTATTATGGCATCCGTAGCAAGAGAAATGGTAGCGATAGGCGTTTTAAACTCATGCGTCATATTATTGATAAAATCATTTTTCATTTCAGACAGTTTTTTCTGCTTTAAAAGGGTATAAATGGTAAACCCGCAACTGATAATGATAATAAGCATAAACAGGAAAGATCCCGGTAAAATCAACCCTATGGATTTCAATACAAAAAACTGTTTGCCCGGGAAGAAAATAGTTAAGTAATAGGGTTGTGGCTGATAGTCTTCCGGAAAAAGTTCAGATTTATAAACCGAACAACGAAGCTTTGCCGTATCGCCACCGGCCGACATAAAATCAAGATTCCGGTTTTGCATATTCATAACGGCAGATTGATATGGAATATCTATGCCCCTATGATGAAGTTCGCTATGAAGTAATGAGTCTATCACATTCTTATCCAATCGCTTATGAATATCAAGGTTGGCGCTTACATAATTCGCAATCATTCTATGAATGGCCCTGCCATAGGCATTTGCTTTCGAAATAAGCCTCCGGGCGCTGTCTGCCATATCTGAATCCGTCTGATAACTGTTGCCGCTCATTTTCTCAGGCAGTTCAAAAGGCGGTATCATGTGTTTGGAATAGCTTTGGGGCTTATGAATGTTCAAATCGCTTTGATCTGATACAAATGGATTTTCATCTATATGCTTGTATTTTTTCGCAATATGAATACTGTAGGCATGATGCAGATGTCTGCGTGCCAATCTTCGGCTATAAACGGAATCGACATGCTGCCGCTGACTGCTATCAAAATCCGGAAATATTTTCGGAAGGATGATCATGGCCTCCCTGAGCTGAATTTTTCCTGTAACATCATTAATTGCATCCAAAACCTGACCATCGAACTGATTGGATCTCACCTTAATAGCACCATTGATCCAGTACAATTGCAGTACTATGATGCCACTGAGTGAAATGATCATTGCTATGACAGCAATCGTAATTTTTTGCTTCATCACAACAAATTTAAGTCTTTAAACCCCTGTCCTATTCTCATTAACTTTTCCTTAACGGTTTTTAACCTCACCTTAACCAAATTAGCAATTCTTTGGCCATAGTTTTGTATAGACAATGCAAACAGTGTGCTAAACAAATAAAACTAAAAAAAACAGCCCGCAGTTTTACGAAAAGGATCTTTTAGAAACGCGCAGTCCAAAAAAAGTAAAACTATGAAAAAATTCATTCTGATAACAGGATCTGTCGTTTATCTTATTCTCATGTTCATTTGTTTTGCCGCAAATGCGCAACAGGCCAGCGCCACCGGGCCGTTGGTACGTGTACATACCGTAAAAGATTTCAAAGGCAAGGTCACTACCAAAGATACCGTTTTCCGAATGGATACTGCCAGGATGCACAACATGACGCACAGGAGGTCGGGTCATTTCAGAAATGATTCTGCAGCACATAAGTACAGGAATATGCCTCATGACTCAGCAATGGCGACACGCCATAAAATGCATCCAGGCAATAGAATGGCATGGAACGGTCATGGCGGCAGGCTATTGATGCACGCAGATAGTATTTCCATAGTGAGAAGGTTTACAGTACATGGTGACAGCCTTGTAAGGGAAACGCGGCGCATCGTTTATTTCAAACCATCAGATACAAAAAACAACAAAACAGCTGATACCCTGATCCGGATAAATGTAACCATACATAAAGGCATAAAACCAGGGGACATACCCGACTCCAATGATCCAGGCCTGCTGAACCAGAATATGAATGGCATTAATCCCACTCCAAATGGAGCTGACCTGGAATTAAATAACCTGAACATCTATCCAAACCCAAGCCAGGGACAAACAAGAATTAGCTTTTCATCGAATGACAATGCCCCTGTTGGTCTTAAGATAACGGATATGGAAGGCAAATCCGTCTGGCAGGATGCGAATGGTGATTTCAATGGCAGCTATGATAAAACCGTTGATCTAAGCCACCAGCCCAAAGGCATATATATACTCGAAATATCACAAAATAATAAGACCATGCTCAAAAAGCTGGTTGTTAATTAACCTTTCTCGTTTTCACATTTTTTGAGGCATAAGCACCATCCCTGCTTATGCCTTTTTTTGTTTTTAATCCGGAAATAAGAATTTACATTATATTTGAAGAAAAAGATTGCAAATATTATGAAACTGAATTGGATAAAAATACGCACTCAAGCCTGGTGGTTTATTATATTTTACTGCGCGATTTTTACAACGGTAGTCCTATTTAATGTTATTTACGATGGACGAAACACTGTTATTATAACAAAAGGCAATCTTATCGGACCGGCCATTGGCGGCCTGATTTTTATTCTTTTTAACCAAACGAAAAGGTCGCCAAAAACTCTTGCCTGAAGAAGCGATTTATCCTATTATTCCGGCCAAAATCCTCATGGCTTCTTTAGAAGTTTCAATGCCATGTCCCGTGTCCGGAACGATAAATGTTTTTTTCAGGGATTTGATCTCAGTTTCGGCTACATGCCTGGATTTTTGAGTTGGAAAAAGAATATCCTTATCTCCAAGTATGAGATAAACAGGAGGTTTGATTTTCGCAAAATCTTCCTTGCTCATCGGGTAAGGCTTTTGGGTTTTATCTATATACTCATTGATCGCAAAAAGCTCATAGTCAATAATAATCCTCTTAAACTCAAGTGATAATTTGTGATTATCTCCATAGAAAACAGCATTATCGAGAAACTTAACAACACTTTTTTCTGATTTGGTAATAAGGGGAAGCAAATTGTAATAAAGGTTTTTAAGGGACATAGAAAAAGGCTGCAAACAACCGGGGTTCAGCAAAATGGCATTCTCAACCATTTCCGGGGCCACAAGGCATAGTTTCAGACAAACAAGTCCGCCGAATGATGCGCCAGCAATGGAAGCTTTTGCAAGTCCCAGTTTTGTCATCAACTCAGCCGCCCAAATGCCATAATCATTTGATTTAATGTCAGGTGTATTTCCATCACTCAAACAAGGCTGACCATTTATATCAACGAGATAAATTCTGTATTTCTTTTTGAGTTCTGCAAGGCCATTATCAAAATCCCAGAAAAAACCGCAGGTTCTGAAACCCGGAAATACGACAAGCGTTTTCAATTCATTTTTGTTTGCATTTATTCCCCAAACAATTGTTTTACCCAAGGCCGTCTCCACCTCAATTCGTTCATATCTGGTATTGTTAAGGTTTTCAATCTTTTTGTACCAATCCGCTAAAAATTTATCCGCTTTTGCCGGATCTTTAAACTTTGAAACACTATGGATTTTCATGATGAGATTTTTGCAGCAAAATTACATAACAATTTTTTTTATGATTAAATGTATAGGAGGGTTTACATCAGAAATTTATGGTAAGTATGGATTGAGAAGGTTATCCACCTAACCGCCCCGCCCTATTCGGGGACCTCTTCGGGAGGGTGGTTGGCGAAGTTAATTCCCTGTCTTTTCAATGCCCAGCTTTCCCCTCCAGATATTCCAACGCCTTGTCTAATACCGGATCTTTATGATCTATAAAATCCTGCACGGTAGGTTTCACTTCAATATTTGGTATAACACCAAAGCCAACAAATTTTCGTCCGTCAGAGTATGTGTCTTCAACAGTACAAACCCTCGCTGAACCACCACCGGGAAGGCTGAAAATGTATGGCATACCCGTGCTGGCATAGGTCTTTTCGCCGACGCGGATCATGTTCTTCATCTTGTCAGCATATATCAGAAAATCTTCGGCGGCAGATGCCGTATTATTCCCGGTTAAGATGGCTGTCGGGATTTCAATACGGTTTGTTTTTAGTTTTACGGTATCGGGCGCAAAGGGAAAATTATGGTAGTATTTATCATGATAATTCAGATAGCAATCACGGTATTCTTTATTATCTATGGTATCGTTGCTTTTTATCCACTCACCCACAGCCCGGTAATAACTATTGTTGAGCCTTGTAACAACCTTCTCTCCATAAAGCAATGAATCTTTTGTCAGGTATTGAAGTATTTTCATTCCAATATCCGTGCTGCCTCCGCCATTATCGCGGATATCGATAATCAATCCTTTCGCTTTATAAAGCTTTGGAAGAATATTCAAAAAAAGCGTGTCAATTTTTGGGTCATCAAATGAATTCAGAGTAATGCAGGCAATATCGTGATCATACCACTTAAATTCAAGTAGTTGGTATTTTCTTTCGGCAGGATACATGTCTCTCACGTTACAAGGAGCATGTATTAATACAAAAGAATTAATGCTTGCATCAGGCTTTCTGATCTTTATCCTGAAGGTATCTCCTTTCAACCCCAGAAATAATTGCGAAGTGGCTTTTTGCTTTAAAATATAATCAGTTGAAGATGAAACATATGGTTCTATTTTTGTTCGCATATATTCCTGAACTGGTATTGAGTTCACTTCAAGAATCTCGCTTCCGAGGGGCATTTCATTTTTCATGCTGCGCTTTATATGCGTGATAATTACTTTTCCATCAATATAGTCCTGAATAA